>ERZ810019.30-NODE-30-length-71922-cov-7.52665_pt1 | contig 71922 bp, 66 predicted proteins | sample MGYA00520494_ERZ810019 | MGnify/ENA primary metagenome ERZ810019 (study PRJEB31588, sample SAMN03398862) | human gut metagenome | study: EMG produced TPA metagenomics assembly of the PRJNA231909 data set (A prospective, longitudinal analysis of the... | reverse complement strand
ACGACGCTCTTCCGATCTGTTCTATATCATTATGCAAAGCTTTAATCATATCAATATATGGATCTAAAACATTCTTAAATCTATAATACATTTCATAATAACTGTTATAATCATAATTAACTGTATCTAATATAGAAGATGTAAATGTGGTATAAGTAGATAAGTTATTATGAATATTACCTGAGTTATCTATTCTAGAAATTTCTTCTGAAAATGCTTCTACTAAGTTTTCCTTTTCTTGATTAATTAATAATTTATTTGTTTCTTTATAGCAAAAAACACCTAATATTGTAATTGGAATAATGCTCACTATAAAATAAGTTAAAATTATTTTTTTTCTAAACTTTAAATTTATTAAAAAATTTTTTATTCTATTCATTTGTTTCATCTCTTTGTCTATATTTTTCAGGTGTTAATCCATAAAATTCTCTAAAGCTTTGGCAAAAATAAGATATATTTGTGTATCCAACCCTATTTCCAATATCCTTAATTCTTATATTTGTGTTTTCTAACATATCTCTGGCTTTTTCCATACGATAATTTTTAATAAAATTATTAATCCCCATATTAGTTGTTTTTTTAAATATGCTACTTAAATAACTTGGAGTCATATAAACATATTCCGCCAATTTATCCAAAGACAAATCACTACCATAATTTTTATAAATATAATTTTTCACCATTTCTACATCATGTCTCTCATTGGACATTCCTTTAGAAGACTGTTCCTCAAGTTTATTTATAATATTATTTAATATTTCACTAATCTCTTGTATTGTTCTACAAAAATAAATTTTATCTATTTTCTCATTTAGATCAGTTTCATTAACTTTTCGTATTTCTTCATATACTTCCTTGTATATATTAGATAAAATAAATTTCACATACATCTGTGAGAAACTTTTGTGCGAACCATATTTCCTAATTAAACAATCAACATGTTTTCTTAAACTAAAAAATTCTCTAGATTTTATGTCATATTGAATATTTTTAAACATTGTGTCATCAAATTTTTCATCTGTTGACTCTAATTGTAGTTTTGAATCATAAAAAAACACATAATTATTAGCTATAAAAAATCGCTGTTCCATAAGTTGTTCTATATTTGAATATTCTTTTGTAAGCGTATACGAAGATTTCAATAAATTACTTACTGCAAAATAACAATTAATCTCATAATCATTAAAAATTCTATTATGAACCTTAATTAATATATTCTTTAATTCTTCCTCTTCTATAGTTTCAAAAGTAAATATTATACTTTGCTGAGGATTTAAATTTAAATAATCTATTTTAATATCTATGTTATTTCTAATTTCTTCCATATATTTTTGATTATCATTAAAAAACTCATCATCAAATTCCATTAAAATCATATTTTTATATTTATCCATAAAATCTATATGTTTGTCCATAAAAAATTTCTCTTTTAAATCATCTATGGAACTTCCATTTATTATCTTTAATAAAATATATTCCTTTTCTCTAAATTGCCTAAGTTCATTATTTTTATTTTCTTTCTTCTCCTCATTTACATCATTAATAACCTTCTCCATAGTTTCTTTAAATTCCTTTGGATTTATCGGCTTTAATATATAATCACTTACACCAATATCTATGGCTCTCTTGGCATATTCAAACTCACCAAAGCCACTAAAAATTACTATTTTTAAATTTGGATATATTTCTCTAGCCTTTTTTGATAATTGAAGTCCATCCAAAAAAGGCATCTTAACATCAGTAAATAAAATATCCACTGTATTTTCCTTTATATAATTTAAGGCTTCCTCACCATCACTGCATTCTTTTATATCTAATTCAAAAGAAAATTTGTTAATTAAAAATATAATTCCATCTCTTTCAACAAATTCATCATCTGCAATTAAAATTTTTATCATACATTCCCCCCCTTACATATAATATAACATTCTATATTTTTCTACAATAAATCATCAATAATATACAAATTTAGTTTAAATTCTCTACATATCATTCTTTATTTTATATAATTAGGTATCAAACTAAGAAAAATATGCGATATATCATATTCATAAATTCATTATACTAATAGATATATCGCATAAAATTTCTTAATGAATCAATCTAATCATATTATTCTATGATAAAAATAAATAAACATTATCAATTTGTAAATTTGTATTTTCTTGTGCATCTTGATAAAAGGACACATTAAGCCTTCCATTTTTAACTTCTACTGTTCCATGGATTTCTATATAAGAATCTCCATGTGGTATATTTACATGTACATCCTCTCCACCATAATTAGTAAGTTCCATTCTGCTTATATTTGTATTTCCAGTATTTTGTTTAACCATGGCTTTTACTGTGTATTTTCTATTTTCTAATCCAGTTATTGTTTGTTCTATTTTTTGAGTATAGCTTTCAGTGCCCCAAAAATAACATTTATAATCACCATCTTGCACATCTACATCATCTACTCCAACATTTGTACCAGTTGCTATCCATCCATCTAAATTTCCATTTTCAAAACTTCCATTAATGATTTCATTATCTAACTGGCTTATTGGTTCATCTTCACTCATATAAATCATATCCCAATATTCTAATGATGGAACTGTAAATTCTATATATTTTCCTGTATCATCTGAAGATTTTTTCTCAATTTTGATATTTCTTGTTTCACAATTATATTCTGGATCTGGTGATGCTACATAAACAGAATTTATGTCATCTGTATAATAATATTTCACTTTAATATTAGTCTGCTTATCTGGTGTCTTATCACTATTATCATAATTTGCCCATTGATTATCCTTTATTCCTATTAAATTAATCATTTGAATAATTTGATATTTATCATCAGCTTTGGTGCTATACCATATATTTCCCGTCTCATCTTCTCTGCTTGCTGATTTATCATAAATATACACTTCATTATCTGTTTCATTCTGTCCATCTCTTAATAAATTTTCATAAGCAACTATAAAGTCATACATATTACGTTCACGATTAATTAATTCATCACTCATCTTTAAATTTTCAGCTGGAAAATATTCGTGATTTAACATTTTACCATCATCGCCAAGCTCCAACCTGGATCCTCCTGCTGAATAAACTGCTGCATCAGTTAAAATAACAGCTCCTGTATTAAAATAATTTCCTGGATTATCTATACCATAATCCTTTTGCATATAAGCTGGAACTATTAGGGATTTACCACCACTCTCAATTCTTGACTGTTCAACCTCTTTCTTTAATGCTCCATAAGTATTATATTGAATCCCTTCACTATCATGATCCCAAGGCCAGATCTCAGTATAAAGAACATCTACATTACTTCTATTTACATTTTCTATTCCTTGTGCTCCAACTGGATTACACATTAGGTATTTATCACCAAGAGCTTGTTTTGCATTGTTCAAAAAATCTGTGTATGTATCTTTTACTGTTATGTAATGTCCATCAGCAGTTTTCATTTCTCCCCATTCACCTATAGTATCTCCATGCCAACCATCATATCCTAAAGCATTTAAAGACTCATTTTCTTTTTGAAAAATGTAATCCTGCCATCCTTTATTCCATAAATTGAAGAAGTATAATGTACTATCTCCTGTCGGTGTGTCTCCCATAAAGAAGGTAAATCGTTCACCTCTTTTATCTACATGTTGATTATTTTCTGAGTACCACAATCCCCATCCTTCATCAACACCATCATCCCAATAATTACTTCCATCAGTACTATTAGAAGTTGCTGCATAAATCATATTATATTGCATATTTACCATATTTGATGCTCTAGCTGAAGAAATATAACTGCGAATTGTATCTCCATAAATATCTCTTCCAGTCCAATCTTCCCAAACATCTGTATTATCTGCTGCTGGTTTATGGTGTCTATATTGTGCATCATAATATTCAAGTCCATTAATATGATAATTTTTAAGAGTCCAGATATATTTTGCTGTATCTACATTTTCTGAAAAATCAGTTAAATATCCATATCTAGGAAACCTTCTCCAATCTGATGATACATCAACTCCAACAGTTTCTGTATCTAAAATAATACCATCTTCATTTTTGCATATGGCTTGTACAAGATACCCTTTATAATCTTCATTAGGAACAGTCCACTCGTAATTTATATAGGCTTCTCCACCATTACTAATTGCCGAATACGTTACCACCTTTGAATCACTTACTTCTTTTTCAAGATGCTTAAATTTAAAAGTAATTGTTCCATCTTCTATATTATCTTCAGTATCATTCTTAATATCAAGATAAATTTTAACTATGTCCCCTGGATTGTACATAGATTTATCAGTATTTAAATCTTTTATCATTTTCCCTGTACTAGATGATGTTGCTAACACTTGGCTACCTCCTGTAATCATAATTGAAAAAATTAAAATCAATGAGAACAATAAACTTTGAAGTCTTTCTAATTTATTTTTTCCATCTTTCATAAATTAAAATCCTTCCTATATTAATTTTTTATTTATCAGTCATTTCATATATAATTAGAGAAATAACTTTATTTTAATTGTATTTAAATAATTCTAATTCAATAACTTTAAATATTTTAATAAATTATATTTGTTTATTTATTATGATTTTAACCTACAATAATGGTGCTAGAATCTATAATTTCACACAAAAACTATCTTCCTCCAATTAATTATTCTATTATCATTATTAGATTTGCTATCCAATATATCTCAGAGCATCTTTAGCTTACAAATTTGCCTTTCTTATCTGCTGTTTTCTCAATCAAATCATTTTCATTCTTATATATACCACCACCCAATAACAATAATTTCAAATTAATTACACTCTCAATATTAGCTAAAGCTTTTTCTAGCTATGGTTAAATTAATATGCTAATTTATCACCATTCTTTTCAAAATCAAAATATCATTAGCTGATAAATCTTAAAAATCTTTTAATTTAAGCTTTCCTATAATTCTTTAAAGATTCATCAGCTAAATTAGCAACATTAATTGAAATTTAAATAACTTTACCTATTTATTACTTTAATTATAAAGTGAGTTTATACATCCTAGCTTCATATGGCTTTAATTCTATACTATCTATTGGGTCATTTATATCTACCTCATAATTAGAAATGAGCAATTCTCTACAAGTAAAATTAATTTCTCTATCTAAATTGAAATTTGTATTGTTTTCTGTAAAATTACATATGACTAATAATTTTTCATTTTCTAAACTTCTTAAATATGCAAAAATCTCTTTATTTTCTTCTAAAATTAGCTCATATTTTCCATAAACAACTACTGGATTTGCTTTTCTTATTTGTATTAATTTTTTATAATATTTGAATATGGAATTTTCATCTTTTAATTGAGATTTAGCATTTATTTCTTTATAATTAGGATTTACCTTTATCCAAGGCTTTCCACTTGTAAATCCAGCATTTTCACTATCATCCCATTGAATTGGAGTACGTGCATTATCTCTTCCTTTTGCATATATAGACTTCATTATTTCTTCGTGTTTATATCCTTTTTCAATCCTTTCTTTATACATATTTAAAGTTTCTATATCTTTATAATCTTCTAAATTATCAAATTTTATATTTGTCATTCCAAGTTCTTCTCCTTGATATATATAAGGAGTTCCCTTCATCCCATGTAATAAAGTGGCAAGCATCTTTGCACTTTCTACTCTGTATTCTTTGTCATTTCCCCATCTTGAAACTATTCTTGGTACATCATGGTTATTCCAAAACAAACTATTCCATCCTGTACCTTCTAATTCCACCTGCCATCTAGATAAAGCTTTCTTTAAATCCAATAACTCCAACGGCTTTAAATCCCATTTTTCTTTACCTGGCTGTTGATCTAATAAGATATGCTCAAATTGAAATATCATACTAAGCTCACTTCCATCAGGATTTGAATATTGCTTTGCTATTTCTGGATTAGAACACCAAGCTTCTCCAACTGTTAATAAATTTTTATCTCCAAAAGTTTTTTTATTCATTTCTTTGATGTATTCATGAAGTTTTGGTCCATTTTCTTTGATTTTTTTATCTGGAATCTTACCTATTAATTCAATAACATCCATTCTAAATCCGCCAATTCCTTTATCAATCCAAAAATTCATCATGTCATAAACTTTGTTTCTAACCTCTTCATTTTCCCAATTTAAATCTGGTTGTTTTTTACTAAATAAATGTAAATAATATTGTCCTGACTCTTTATCATATTCCCATGCGCTTCCGCTGAAAGTTGATGTTAAATCATTTGGTTCCCTTCCATCTACAGGATCTCTCCATATATAATAATCTCTATATGCATTGTCTTTTGATTTCTTGGATTCAATAAACCACTTATGTTCATCAGAAGTATGATTAACAACTAAATCCATAAGAATTCTTATTTCCCTTTTATTAGCTTCAGATATAAGATTATCCATGTCTTCCATTGTTCCAAACTCATCCATTATATTTTCATAATCACTTATATCATATCCATTATCATCATTAGGAGATTTATAAACTGGAGATAGCCAAATAACATCTATTCCAAGCTCTTTTAGATAATCTAATTTTTCTATAATTCCTCTTAAATCTCCAATTCCATCTCCATTGGAATCATTGAAACTCCTTGGATATACTTGATAAACTACACTTTCTTTCCACCATTCTTTTTTCATTAAATTTCCCTCCATTATATTATTTATTTCTATACTTTAAGCAAACATTTACTATAGATTTTTAAAATAAATTTTAGATATTATTACATATATTTTGCTTATTTTTACTTAAACGCTTACGTAAATTTCAAAAATAAAATTACTATTATTTTAGTAATTTTACTGTCTCTCTTTCAACAATCTTGTGAGAAAGAATCATATTATCTCCGCTATTCCCTGTTTCTAAAACACTTAATATTTTAGCGAATGCTTTTACTCCCATTTCGTAAAGAGGTTGAGCAACTGTAGTTAGAGGCGGATTACTCATTTGAGCTATTAAAGTATTATCATATCCTATAATAGATATCTTTTCTGGAACTTCAATCTTATTTCTATGCATAACTGATAAAGCTCCAAGTGCCATCTCGTCACTAGTTGCAAATACAGCTGTAAAATCTTCTTTTTCCTGTAAAAGATCTTCCATGCACATAATCCCACTATTATAAGTAAAATCCCCATATTTTATTATATTTTCATTAATATTTATATCATAGTCTTGAAGTGCATTTCTATATCCATTCACTCTAGTTATTCCAGATATTTTATCTTCCTTGCCTCCACTTATTAATGCAATTTTTGTATGCCCTTTTTCTATTAAAAATTGTGTCGCTGTATACGCTGCTTGTTGATCATCAACTTTTATGTAAGGTATTTTATACTTATATGATAAAGTTGATACTAAAATATATGGTATTTTTAATGAATTTAGCAAATTATAATATTCATCATTTATAGTTAAGCTAACTACTATTATTGCATCAACTTGACGTTCTCCTAACATTTTTATATAATTTACTGCCCTAACTCCATTAACTCCAGTATTACAAAGAAATATTCCATAGCCATTTTCATTAGCTTTTTCCTCTATTCCATTTAATATCTCAGCATAAAGATATGCTGAAACAATTGGTATTAGAACTCCTATTGTCTTTGTTGTCTTAGTTACCAATCCTCTTGCTATAGCATTTCTTTGATATCCTAACTCTTTTATTGCCTCTAAAACTTTTTCTTTAGTTTCATCGCTATAACCATCAAGATTATTAACAACCCTTGATACTGTTGCTACTGAAACATTAGCCCTAGTAGCTACATCTTTAATTGTTGCTTTCATAAAAATTCTCCTTTAGTTTACGTAAACGATTAAGTACAAGTTAAATATAACATATATTTTCCTAATTGTCTATTAACCAATATTAATTTTTTATGAATTCATTTTTTTATTAAAGTTACATCATTATCTTTTGTGGATTCAATTGCTTTCTTTGAAATATATCGATAATTTTACGTGTTTCTAAAATTTCAATAAATTATCATGGCATTATTATAAATGAAATACCTTATATGAATTTTATTCATATAAGGTATTTCATTTTATAATTCTAGTATAAACTATCCAGATTATATCACATTAATGATTTTCCATAAACATCTGTGTCAAAAATTGCTTTTACAAATTCTTCTTTAGTTATTTCATATGGTGCACAATACCATTCAGTAACAGTTGAAGCCTTTTCAACTATTGTAGCTACATCATCTTCACAAAGATCAATATCTCCTAAGCATACAGGAAGTCCTATTGACTTATTAAAGGCTGCAATTTTATCTCTCTCTTCAAATTGTTTGTCATAAGTAAGAAGACATAAAACCCCAAATGAAACAATCTCTCCATGAAGATGCTTAGCTGCTTTTTCAACCATAGTTGAACCATAATATACACAATGTGCAAGGCTACTATTATAATAATATGACGGATCCGAAGTCATATTTGAAACTATTCCAGTTGAAATAATTATATCTAATGCAACTTGCTCTAATTCATAACTTGCTTCATTGTTCTTACAATCTTCTAATGCTTTCTTTCCACATTCTAATAATGGTGCTCCACATGCTTTACTTAATTGAGCTCCCATAAGGGTAGTATGAAATAATTTCTCAGCACGTGTTGCAAATAATACTTCTGGTTCTTTTGACAATGCATCCCCTATTCCTGCCCAGAATAAAGAAACTGGTGCTTCTGCAATTATTTTTGTATTTATGAATGTATGATCTGCTGGTGTTTTAGGATAATAGTATTCTCTAAAAGTATCATCCTCATTATATATTACTGAAATAGCTGTGCATGCTGCATAGTTAGATGCAATTGTAGGAAATGTAAATAATGGTTTGTCCAATTGATCGCAAACAACTTTACAAGTATCTACTGCTCTTCCTCCTCCAACAGCAAATACCATATCTGCTTCTTTTACTAATTGGTTATTTTTCAAGTTATCTACATTTTCATATGTAGAATTACCACCATACCAAATAAAATCAGAAATTGTTACTTCAGAATCCTTTATTCCCTCTAAAAGTTCATTCTTAGCTTTTTCAATTGCTGTTTTTCCTCCAATGACAACTGCCTTTTTTCCATATCTTCTTGTTATCCATGGCATTGCTTTATAAGATTCAACTCCTACACTATAATTAGGTAAAAATCCATTGTAATATTTCATATTTTTTCCCCCGTTCTTTTATTATATTGCTTATTAATTATAAAAATTTGTATATAAAAAGGGCTTGTCTATATATTAAGACAAAACCCTAGTTCTGCGGTACCACTTAAATTGCTGTATTGCTACAACCTCTCTTATTACATCTTAAGCTGATTCTTGCTAATGTAAAACATTTTAACGGGTGTTATCCGTCCTTGCTTAATTGAAATTTCTTCTTTCAGCAGGCTGTTCATGAGTGATTTTCTAAATACAAAATATATACCACTTTTCAGCATACCATGGCTCTCTTTAATAATTTTGTAAGTATACTCTTCTCAATCAACACATTTATATTTTTCATTATATTCCTTTATTTTTGTTTGTCAATATCCCATTATTTAATACATTCTTATCCATTTAACTCTTTAAGCCAATTACCTTTTACGTAATATGCAATAAAACATATTGAACATATAATCCATGATACTGGATAGCACCAGCTTAATACTTTTATATCACTTTTAATTGGAAGTGCTACAATCATCCATATAATACGAAGTACACATATATTTAATGCTGTTATTACCATAACTTGAACAGCTGATCCTGCACCACGTATTGCTCCGCCTAAAATTTCTGTAAATGAATGTGTCCATGTAAAAGGTGCAAGTATAAACATCATTAATATACCTATATTTTTAACTTCTTCATTATCTGTAAATACATTTAATAATCTACCACCTGTAAGCAAAACTATCGCACTTCCAATCATTGTTATTATTACAGACAATACTAAACATACATTTACTCCTTTTTTTATCCTTTCATATTTTCCTGCACCAATATTTTGTCCAACAAAAGTTGAAATTGATAATCCCAAAGCCATCATTGGCATATACAAAAATCCATCTATCTTTTCATATGCAGCACATCCTGCCATTGCAACTGATCCAAAATCATTTATTTTTATTTGAACAATCATATTTGAAATATTAAACATTGATGATTGTAACCCACAAGGAACGCTAATTTTTATTATTTGCTTGGCTGTTTCTTTGTTGAACTTAATCTTACGAATATTTAATCTATAGCTATATGGTATTCTTACAAGATTCATTATTACCAAAAATGCTGAAAAAAATTGTGAAATTGCTGTGGCTAAAGCAGATCCAGCTACCCCCATATTAAATCCTGCAACAAAAATCAAATTAAGTATTAAATTTAAAATACCACTAAACATTAAATAATAAAGTGGGTGCTTTGAATCACCACAGGCACGTATAATACCAGATCCAACATTGTATACAAGCATTCCTACCATTCCTAATAAATAAATTCTTAAATATGTAGTAGCTAGATTTATTACATCTTCTGGGCAATGCATTATTTTTAATAAATCAGTTGTCCATATAAGTCCAATAATCATAATAAAAATACCACAAATAATACTTAACATCACAGCAGCATTCATTACGTCTAAAAGCTTCTTTTCATCATCTGCACCAAAATATCTTGAAAATATTACACCTGTCCCTGTAGAGATTCCAAGGAAAAATCCAACTAATAAATTAATAAGTGCACCTGTGGATCCTACTGCAGCTAGTGCTTCACTTCCTGCAAAATTCCCAACAACAGCACTATCACATGCATTATATAATTGTTGTAATAAATTACTCAGCATTATTGGAATAGCAAATAATACGATCTTTTTCCATATAACACCTTCAGTCAAATTTTCTATTTTGTTTTTCATTTGATATGCCCTTTCTTTTAATAAACAGATTATATATTTTATATATTTTATATAATTAATTGTTTTATTCTACTGGCTATACTTAATAGATAATTATAGATTTCTATTAATAAACTAGCTAATAATCCACATAAAAAAGAATCATGATAAACATGATTCATTTATTATTAACCCTCAAAATATATTTTTTAAAAGTTTTCTTTTAATCATTAAAAAATTTCATATTAAGTTTATTTTCTCTTTGGATTTTTAGGGAACCACCCCTTATTTACTCTTTCTTCTTGCTCAAATAATTCTTTTATACTCCAAAAGCAAGTAAAACCTAATGCTCCAAGCAAGATGCTTACTATATCATTTGTGCAAAATAGTGATACAACTGAAAAAATTATTCCCATTATTAAAAATGCAGGCCAAATTTTTTTAGTGAAATAATACTCTGCCTTAATCACAATAGGATGAAATATACCAATAATTAAAAATACTGACACTCCTATAATCAAACCATTAAACTGCATGTCCTTCCTCCTGTTATATTATAAAACACAAAGTTTATATAATAGTCAATTTCAACTTTCTAACTAATTATATCATAGTTTTAAAATTTCCCCATAAAAATACAATAAATATATTATATAGTAAGTTTCATCAATATCAAGCAAAATTAACTATCTGATATGCTCGATTATAGAGATATCTATTCATATTCATTAAGATTCACCCCAAAATGCAAAATTTAGATTTCATATTTATATGAAACAAATAAATAAAGCTATTATTTTCTGCAGAAACTTTTCATTCAAATAAAAAAAGGTTAGAATTTTTGCATAAACAATTATCCCAAAATTGTTTCTCCATTTTTTATATGATTAATTATAACCTTTGTTCAATAATATATAGGCACATATCATGGCTATAATTATTGAAACAACAACATTAATCCTTCTTTGCTAATTTTTATTTTAGCTGCATAGCTTGATATACTATCAAATTTAATACTTCCGATTAAAGTTCCAATAATTTTATCATTTTCTTTAATTGGATAAGATATAAAAATAGCTGTAACGCTACATGAAATGTGTATAGCGTTACAGCTATTTTAATTATAAATATATTATTTATACATATATTCTCTTGTCCATGGCAAATCATTATTTACTCCTTTAGTAAATAAGAATTGATGTAAATTAATATTTCCACAATTGAATGAAGCTGCACAAGAGTTTAAATACATCCTCCACATTCTTATGAAAGTTTCATCCTTCATCTTTTCTATTTCAGGCATCGCATTTTCAAAATTAGATGCCCAGCATTCCAATGTTTTTCCGTAATGTAATCTAAGATTCTCAACATCTATTACATTAAAGTTTTTCTCCGACATATAATTAACTAATTCTTGAATTGATGGTACATATCCACCTGGGAATATATATTTATTTATCCAGCTGTTAGTTCCACTATCAGAAGTGTTAGTTATGCAATGAAGCAAAGATACACCTTTATCATTTAATAATTCTTTTACGGTAGAAAAATACTCAGAAAGATTATCTTTACCAACATGTTCTAACATTCCTACACTGACAACTCTATCGAATTTTCTATTTTTTATTTCTCTATAATCTGTAAGTTCAACTTCAACTAATTCATTTAGTCCTTCACTTTCTATTCTTTTTTTAACTTTTTCAAATTGCTGAATACTTAGTGTTACGCCCATAGCTTTAACTTTATACTTTTTAGCTGCAGTAATTATTAATTCTCCCCATCCACATCCTATATCTAATAAAGTTTCTCCTTCTTTTAGGTTCAACTTTTTAAGTATGTGATCAACCTTATTTTTTTGTGCATCAGTTAATGAATCATTTTGAGATTTAAAGTATCCACAAGAATATGTCATAGTATCATCTAGCCATAACTTATAGAAATCATTTCCTACATCATAATGGAATTCAATATTTTTTTTGCTATTTTTTATATTATTCTTAACCATCTTTATTAAATTAGCATACTTTTCATTACCTAAAAAGCTCTCTTTACTATTATATAATGATTCTATAACATCTTGAATACTTCCTTCTATATCTAATTTCTTAGTCATATATCCTTCACCAAAAGCAATTGATGGATCTTTAATAATATCCGCTTTTGGAATTGGTTCATTAAAAATTATCTTAAATTTTGGTTCTCCTTCACCATAAATCTCCGAACTTCCATCCCATAGCTTTAGTTCAAATGTGTCTACAAATAAATTTTTAAATAATGTTTTATAAAACATTTTATCACCAATCATAATATACCTTCTTTCTTTATATATAAATCAAAGGATATAGTAGTGTTTAAAGTAAAATTTCACATACTTAACATGTATCCTTCTATTTAAATAATGCCCAACTCTAAATGTTTTTTTACATATTCAGAAGCTTTCTTAGAATCCCGACTTTCTAAGGCCTTGTATATTTCTTCATGTTGAAGTTTAACCACTTTTTTATTTATATTGTGAATACGAGAACTATCAATATATTTCTCTATGAGAGATGAAATTGAAAACATTATTGTAGAAATCAAATGATTTCCTGAAGCCTGTGCTATTTTATAGTGGAATTTTTTATCTAATTGTGCACAAATTTCAGCATCTAAAGAATTATTTAATTCTTTCATTATTTCTTTTAAATCTCTAAGCTCAGATTCTGTTATATTTTTTGCAGCAAGACCTGCTGCTTCTGGCTCTATTATTCTTCTTAATTCAATAATATCTTCATTTTTACTTCCTATAAGTAAAAAAACAATAGATAATGGCTCTAATAAACTATTTTCAAAATTACTTTTTATAAAATTACCTTCACCATGTTTAGATTCTATTAGTCCAAGCATAGTTAAGGCTTTCAATGCCTCTCTCACTGATGTTCTGCTCACTTCAAGCTTATCAGCCAGTTCTCTTTCGGATGGAAGTTTCTCTCCGCTTTTTAATTCTCCCTTTTTAACAATATCTTTTATCTCTTCCATTATTACTTCATATACTTTTGTATTTTTTACTGGATTCAGCATCTATAACTTCCTTTCATTAGCTATCTTTTCTGTTAAATATGAATTTAACTCAGAGTAATTCTTTTCTGCTAAATCTTCTCTACCTTCAAAGTTCTTTATTTCACAATTATGTTTATCAATATTATCTTTAAAATTAGCTAATGTACTAAGAAGTTCTCTTTTAAATAATGGTATTACATCAATTATTCTCTTTATTCCATATAAATATTCATTATCACCAATAGAGAAACATTGAAATAATCCAGATGTTAATCTACCGTCAGAAAACATATAAATATACCTATCTTTCATATCATCCGATAAATCTACTTCTATCTTATGCTTATATAATCTAAAAGTAGCATTATTATCATTTATAAATATAGGAAATATACTGTCAAAAAGTTTAACTACACTTTCTTCTTCATCAATTATTCCTGTAAAATCACATTCATTAAGCTTAGCTAATATATCATTTGTAAAAATACTGTTTTTTATTTGCTTGCTTAATTTTGCTTTTAATCTTTGTTCTTTTCCTTCTATCAATAACCTATCAATGGAGCAGATAATTTTTCCTATTGACATTATATTTTTTCTTGAGTTATCAGCCATACCTATTCCCCCTTAAATTACTAATTAATAAGTTTTAGAAAAAAATTCCACAATATAGGTGCCAACACAACTGTTATTATCCCTGAAATTGCAATAGTTAAGCCGCTCATTGCACCTTCTGTTTCACCTATCTCCATTGCTCTTGCCGTACCAACTGCATGAGATGAATTTCCCATAGCTATTCCCATTGCAACTTTATCATTTATTTTTAATAGCTTGTACAAAAACGGTCCAATAATTGATCCCAATATTCCAGTTACTATAATTGCAACGACTGTAATTGATGGCATACCTCCTAACTGTTCTGATAATGCCATTCCTATTGGCGTTGTTATTGATTTAGGTATTAATGATTCTGTAAGCTCATTTGAAAGATGAAATAACTTTGCAAGTCCAATAACACTAATTATTCCTGATATAGCCCCACATAAAATTCCAGCCAAAATAGGCAGTGCATTTTTCTTAAATAGAGAAAACTTCTTATATAATGGTAATGCCAAAGCAACAGTGGCTGGTGCTAAAAAGAAAGAAATTATTTCTCCTCCCTTATTATAATCACTATATTGAATATTAAATTTTGATAAGATTATAACTAAAAGTATTATTGCAATTAATAATGGATTAAAAATTGAGAACTTTAATTTGTCTTTAATTAGGCATCCTGTTAAATAAACAGCAATGGATATTAACACCCCAAATACAGGAGAACTAATTATATCTTTCACTTAGAACACACCTTTCTTAAAAATTTCACTACATATGCAGTAACCACCCATACAATAACAGTTGAAATTATTATTATAGCTGAGAAAGCCATAATTTTTCCTTGTAAAAATTTGAAACTAGTGATTAATCCAACACCTGCTGGAATAAATAAAAAAGACATATGGGATATTAAAATCTCACACATATCTTCAATCATTTCTGCTTTAATTATTCCACTATATAATCCCAAGAAAAGTAAAATTAATCCTAATACAGTTCCTGGAATTGGTAAGTTAAAGACAACTTGTACTACTACCCCTAAAATATATGCTGCTAAAATAATCATTAATTGTTGTAAATATTTCATCAAATTCACCTCCTCACAAAAGCAATTGGTACAGTGGTATTACCACTATACCAATGTAGCACTTTTTTTACATTTTTTCAATAAATATTAATGTTAAATTTTTTAATATTATTCTATTTATAACTTAATTAAATATAGTAATTGTATTCTAATAACTCACCAGTCACATAATCTATAAAAATAGATATTTGTCTACTTGAATATTTATTTTTATAATAAATCGCAAATGTTTCTCCAAAAAATTCATATTTATCTATTTCAAAACTGTCTATATCATATATTTGAAGCTTCTCTATATTTTCTTCTGCAATATCCAATAATTCCTCTAAGGACTTTTGCGTATCTTTAGATTTAACTTCAACTTTTTCAAGTTTTATTAAGCTATTTAAAATTCCTTCATCTATATTAAAACTTATAAAATAACCTGTTGTCTCTTTTGTTAAGAAGTAAGCATAAAAAATACTATCTGATGATAAATTTATATCAATGTTAAATTTGGTAAAATCATTTTCATTATATATTGCTGTTAGTATTTCTTTTGATTTTTCTATAATTCGAGTGTCATCAATGTCAAGCGGTGCACCTTTACCAGCAGAAAAATCTATATTTTTAGTATATATTTTGTTTTCTTCAATTTTAGTACTTGTATGATTATACGAAATATAAGTTACTATAAAAATTACTATTACAATAACTACTACTTTTTTCACTCTCTTAAGCTCCCTTTAAAATTCAATATTATTTCTGTTCCCACATCAATTTCACTTTTTATTTCAATGTTTATATCTAATAAATTGCTAATTTCTTTACATATACTAAGTCCTAATCCAAAGCCATCTACAGATTTATTTCTTGATTTATCAGCCATATAAAATGGTTCAAATATTTTATTTATATCACTTTTTGAAATACCTTTACCAGTATCCTTTATTATCAATATATTTTTATCAACTATTAATATAACTTTTCTTATATCTCTATCAATTGTTGCTTTAATTGCATTATCAATAAAATTAGAAATTAAAATAGTTAATAAATTTTTGTCTGAAAAAACTTCAATATCATCGCCTTTAATAAGTAGCTCCACATCATATTGAATTATTTTCATGTTTAATGCATTCCTAACATCATACAAGATCTCTTTTAAACTATAGTTATTTAATTTTAATGATTTTTTATCTAGCGTAATTAATGAAACAAGATTTGATGTCAGTGCTAAAATACGTTTTCCTTCCCTATTTATATTATTAAAGGATTTATAAATTAAATCTATATCTTGTACTTTCTTATTCATCATTAAATCAGAATATCCAATAATTGATGTTAAAGGTGTTCTTATCTCATGGGTTAAATTATCAATAAATCTCTGTTTAGAATTATTTTGTTCTCTAAGTTGTTTTATTTTTTTCTGTATTTCCTCATTCATAAGTGAAAAATTATTGGAGATTGAATTGATTTCAGAAATATTGCTTTTATAAGTAAATTTTTTGTTATAATTTCCTTCTATAATATCTTCCATACTATCAATTAAATTATTAATTGGTTTTGTTATTTCTATTGATATTAGATATATAATAAATAGTAAAAAAACCCCAATTACCACATTTAGCTTTATAAGAGTAAAAATACTCTTTATCCTATCGTTATATAAATTATCCAAGTTGTTCATATATGTAAAATAGTATTTATTATTATTAATTGAAATAATATTAGTTATTAAAAGAATCTTATTATTTTCTTCTTTATATATCATATAATTACTTAAATTATCTTTAATATTATAAATCTTTTCCGAGTATAATATATCTGAATTCTTAGTACTATAAAACATCTTCTTATCAAGTGTTCTAAACTCTAATGAGATATTTGGGTTATTAATATTTTTAAGGTATGAATCACTCTTTATTTTAATAATATCTCTATTAGTTAAAAAAATATTACTCATTGTTTCTTTAGATTCAAGATTAGTGTAAATAACCGAATATTCACCTAATGAAGCATTCACTGTATTTTTAACTGTTAAATTAAAATTTGATTGAATTAATACCATTCCAAATATATTTATCGTAAAAAAAAATAAAATACCAAAATATAAAAATAACTTATTTGTTAGTTTCATAAAATCTCCCTCAGTCTTTTAATATATATCCTACCTTATACACAGTCTTTAAATACTCTTTCAAATCTAGCTTATCTCTCAATTGCTTAATATGCATATCAACAGTCCTAGTTTCTCCATAAAAGTCAAATCCCCAAATTTTTTCTAATAATACTTCTCTAGTAAGTACATTATTAATGTTATTTAAAAATATTAATAGCAAATTATATTCCTTTAATGTTAGCTGCACTATAACATCATTAGATTTTACTAATCTCTTATTAGTTTGTACTAATAGATGATGATATTTAATTACATTTTCTTCTTTCTTACTGCTTTTTTTTCGTCTTAGAACAACTTCAATTCTTGCCAATAATTCTAATGGCTCAAATGGCTTAGTAATATAATCCTCTGCTCCAAGCTTTAATCCTAAAATTTTATCTTGAACTTGAGATTTTGCAGATAAAAATATAACTGGAACACTCTTATCATCAATCATTCTTATTAATTTGAATCCATCTATTTTAGGAATCATTATATCTAAAAGAATTAAATCAAATTTCTCATTTTCTATCTTGCTTAATGCTTCTTCTCCATCTTTTGCAGTAATTGTAGTATAATTTTCCATCTTTAATGTCAACTCAATTAAATCCCTTATACCATAATCATCTTCAACAACTAGTATTTTTATCATTTTCTTCCTCCACATATTTTTATTTCTTCTATATTTAGTATATACATATTATTATCATATACACTAAAATACAACATGATTTTACAACTTTATTACAATTTAAAAAAATTTATCATATATTTAGATGTTACTATTAACTTGTTCAAAAGATTTAATATTTATGAGGTAAATTGTTATGATAAAAAGAAAAAACAAATTCATGTATCAAAGAATTAGACAAAAGAAGCTACGTAGAAAAAGAGCTATAAAATTAACCCTTAATGCATTAATTCTTATTACATTAGCTAGTGGAACATTTTCAATTATGGGTGGAGTAAAAACCAATGAGGTTATTGCATCAGATAATTTAAATACAAATTCAGATAATTTAAATACAAATAATGAAATTGATAAAGAAGAAAATATACCTATTCATAAAGACACTGATATTATAAAATCCAGTAACATTACTTATGGAGGAGAAAAATATTCAGTTCCTGCAAAAAAAGTGCAAGAAATTGTTAATGGCTCTTCAATTGATGAAAATAAATATGTATTTTTAACATTTGATGATGGACCAAGTCCTAATACAGAAAAAGTATTAGATATATTAAAAGAAAAAGATGTAAAAGCAACATTCTTCGTTCTTGGACAGAACTTAGAAAATAATACATCTTCTCAAGAATTATTGAAACGTGCTATAAAAGAAGGAAACGCTATTGGAAATCACTCATATTCACATAATCTGAAAAAGCTTTATCCTAATAACAAAATAAATATAGATGCTTTTATGGATGAAATAAATCGTACTAATAATTTACTAAAAAATATCTTAGGTGATGATTTTGATACCAAATTGATTAGAATGCCAGGTGGATATAATAGTAGACAATATTATAATGACCCATTTCTTCCAGCTTTTAATGATAATTTAAATAAAAATAATATTGTGAGTATAGATTGGAATGCATTAAATGGAGACGCAGAGGGTAAAAATTATTCTACTCAAGATATGCTAAATTATGCTATAAAAACTTCAGAAAATAAAAATCAAATAGTAATTTTAATGCATGATACATATGGAAAAGAAAAAACCGCTCAAATGCTACCAGAACTTATAGACTATTATAAAAATCACGGATATGAATTTAAAACAATTCAATCATAAGGCATTATCCAAAAATAACAAGTCCAAATATGCCTAATAATTAAAATCTAATATGTATTAAATCTCCTCATTAAACACAATATATATTTAAAATATACTGTGATTAATAAGGAGATTTATTATGTCTAAAAAAAACTACATTTATTACATAAATGATATAAAATCAAAAATTAGTTCTATAGAAACATCTGTTACTGAAGCTCATTCTTTAGCAGATATTTCTGATAAAGCAGAAATCGAAAAATTAATGGTTGATATTCAGTCATTTAAAAGCACTTTAAATGAGATTGACTAAAAAACAAATAAATGTAACGGTACACTAATATTAGATATAGCGTTACATTTAACTATGTTTTTATATAAATATAATTATTTAAGTCATATTCTCAAACATTTTATAAAAATTCAACACCCCATATCCCCAATTGGGATTTGGATATAAATCTCCAGGCCTTTGAATAACTCCTCTTCTAATAAAAGTTTTTATACTTTGCACATACATATATGGGTACTTTCCTTGAACTATTCCCCATTGTAACAGTAAGATACATGCTCCTGCACCGATTGCTGCTGATAAACTTGTTCCATTTATAGTTGCAATAGAATTATCTAATCCAACTGTCTTTGTATTTACACCACCTGCTGCAACATCTATTTTATCTATATTCTCTTCTCTAAATCCAATTCCAGAATAAGGTAATAAACTATTATTGTTTTGATTATATGCAGCCATTGTAACAATAAAGTCTGAATCTCCTGGTATAGTTATAGTTCCATACGGATCACTAGACGTAAATCTTGTGCCTTTAGATACTATTCCACTTTGCATAATCCAGCTATTATATGTTGCCATTTCCCCTTCTCTCATTCTTAGCTTTAATGTCCATAATCCTGATGTTATATTTCTAAAGTTTATTGATATTAACTCCTCTCCAGAATACTCCTCAGGTAAATAATATGCTATCCTCATTGTGGTGTTTGCTAAAATGAATGAATATTTTTTTTCCATATTTAACATAGCTTGAACAAATCCTGTTTCTTCACCAGCAGGTGATACTACACTTATATCAATTATATTCGGTAAATCAACCCATATTTCTACTGATAAATTTATCTGATCTTCTGAAATTAGTAGACCTATAGATTCTACTCTATCTTTATTTTTAATAACTCCTGACACATGTCCATCTTGGAGTGCTTCATTTCCTGTTCCTGTGACTATAACTATTCCTACATTACCTGATACACTTTCTATAAAACTATCAAATACATTATCCCCTTTGTGGTTACCATTATTACTACCCAATGGCAATAATATAACTACAGGTTTCCTTTTATTAAATAATATTCTTCTTAAATACCCTACAGCCACCATAATTGGGGGCAAATTGTATACTGGTATATCTAAATTCGATAGTTCTTCAAAAAAATTTGCTTCAGCTAATTTTACTGCAACAAATTTGCATTCTGGTGCTACTCCTTTAAGCTCAATATTTTTACCTGTTGCTCCAACGATTCCGGCCATAGCGGTTCCATGCCCATTTTTATCTACACTTGGAACAATGCTATATGGATCACCTCCAGATTTATATAGTTTTATGGCTTCGTTTATTTGATCTTTCGTATAAATAGTTCCAAACGGTACATTACTTTTTTCATTTGTAGATGGAGGTATAGTTTGATCCCATATTTCCTCTATCCTTGTCTCTCCATTCATATCCATAAATTCTTCATTTAAGTAATCTATACCTGTATCTATAATTCCAACTATAACCCCACTCCCAGTTAAATTTAAAGGTACATTTGCCTGCAATGAACTAACTTGTGCAGCTTCTATTGCTGATATTTCTTGCAATGTATATAATTGTGGTAATGATACAAATCCCAATCTAAAATTCTGATCAGTCAAATATTTTTCTAGTATAGTCCTAACTTCATTATTGTCTAAATAATCTTCTAAAAGTGTTTTTTTTATAGAAGCTATAGCATATTCATTATCTATTAATGTAATATATATATCTTTATTCTTATCTATCTCGCTATCAAAATTCCCAATATATTCAACTATATACTGAATATAATTCGGACTATTAAAAATATTGGTTACATTCGCATATTGGTTATTTTCCATTAATTATATCCCTCTCCTCCAAATAAATTTGATTAGTCGGATATCTTATAAATAACTTATTTACATAATACTCTGTATATTCTTGTTTATTTCTGTGAATTCCACTGAATACATTAAAAACACCTTCTAAATCTAACTTTCCATACCCTATATTTTCATTTGGATAATCATATATTTTTTCCCTTTCTGCCCCATATATTAATGTACTTCTTAATTGAGTCGAAAAAATATTTCTTAGTCTCTTATCACCCATTCCCCATTGTATTAATATACAACATGCTCCAGTGACTATTGCAGTAGCTGCTGAACTTCCACTCACTGTAGTTATTTTGTTATCTATTCCTGATGTTGTAAGTATATTAATACCAGGAGCCGCGATATCTGGATTTATTAGATAATTTGTATTGAATCCTTTTCCAGATGATGCAAGTATAGAATTATTAATACTGTCATAATGTGATACTGTTACAACTCTTCTTGCCGTAGATGGTATAGTCAAAGTATTATATGGGTTAGGTTTCAAAAATTTTGTTCCTTCTGGTAAAAGCGTTTTATCAGGTAACCATATATCATATCTACCAGTTGTAATATATTCTCCTCTAAGCTGAAACTTCCAAATTCCTTCTTTTATATTGGTAAAATCAATAGCAAATACTTCGTGACCTGTAAAATTTTCTGGATCAAAACATTCTACCTTAACATTAGTATCAATTAAAAAGAAATTTTTACTTTCAATTGAATATATTCTTGGACTAGTAAATCCAAGTTCCTCCCCTACAGGATCTATTATATTTAATGACATTCTATCTGGTTTCCCTACCCATATAAAAAAGTTTAAGGACTTCATTGCTTTTGAAATTTTTAGTTCTACAGTGCTAATCCCACCAACATTTTTCACAAAATCCGTTACATGCCCCTCTGAATCTCCCGAATTTCCTGTTCCTGATGCAAAAACAATCCCAGCTTTACTTGCAATTGAAGTAATAAAACGTGCTGTTATATTATAACCATCATGACTTCCTTCATGACTACCAACTCCAAAAAATACTATCATTGGTCGTCCTAATTCATAGTATTTTTTTCTTAAATATTCAATAGCTGATAAGATTTCTGAATTGCTATAAACAGGAACTTCAGTTATATTATTATCTCGTAATGTCTTTTTATAACTAGGTGAAGGTAATAATTTTACAGCTATAAAATCACAATCATTAGCTACACCTTGCATTTCCCCATTATATCCCCTTGCTCCTATTATTCCTGCCATTTTTGTTCCATGATCCATTTCATCCTTACTTGGAACTATACTATATGGATCCCCACCACTTTTGTATACCTCTATAGCTTTATTTATCTCTTCACTCAAATATTCGGTTCCAATATAAAAGTCATTTTTTTCTTTGCTTTGCACTGTCTGATCCCAAATTGAAAGTATTCTTGATGTATTATCTTCTCTTATGAACTCCTGGTTTATATAATTTATTCCACTATCTATTAGACCAACCACAACTCCTCTTCCAGTCAAATTTAAATAGGGATTGATTTTGATTGTTTTTATATTGTCCGCTTCTGATGGATTAATTTGCTGTAATACATATATACTCCTTGCTTCTATAAAGATAATTGATGGAACATCTTTTCTTAATCTATCTAAGTTTTCCTGATTTACTGCTATTACCCCTAATGTTTCCGTTATAGCATCACCACATGCATAGTCTAGTTTACTTATTTCTTCTTTAAATGATCCTCTATACTCTATTACATAATGCTGATAATTTTCATCTAAAAATTTTTCACAATCTATCCTACGTTTCATTAAATGCTCCTTTCTACGTTTTATAAATATATATTAGTAATAAAATGTATTTATTAGTAAAATTCACTTTGTACACAGTAATCAATAATTTGCTTATCTATCCCTAATCTTATTTAATTTTTCAGTATGATATTTAAATATTCAATATAAAAAAAAGAAATGCAGATAGATTTGTTTACATCTATCTGCATTTCTTTTTTTCAAGTTTTGTAAAATATAATCAATTCACATTGTTTAATAATTTTATCTCATATAAACACTACCATATAAATGGAGTTCTTTATATTTGAAAGTTTGCTTTTCATATTTTTACTTACTATTCATTTCCTATTATTCTTCTTGCTTTATCCGGATAATTGGTTATTATTGCATCAATATTATTTTTATTTAAATACTTCATTTCTCTTTCATCATTTACTGTCCAAACGTGAAGCTTTATATTTTCTTCTTTACATTTTTCTATAAGATTATCATACTTAAGATTGCAGTTCCATGGATGCAAAGCATAAACTTTTAATTTTTTTGCATAATCTATAACATCTATCCATCCATCACAATACAGCAACCCTATTTTAGCATTTTCATCTAATTCTTTTACTTTCATTACTGAATAATGATTAAACGAAGAATATATTATACGTTCTTCCATTTTCATTTCTTTTGCTAGAGACAATACTTTTTCCTCTATTCCTTCATAAAAAAACACACCTGTTTTGAGTTCAACATTAATATCCATTTCAGTTGATTTCAAAAGTTCGAAAACTTCTTTTAAAGTCGGAATATTCACCTTATGGTACTTTGAATTCGAGTGATTAAAATTAAACTTTTTAAGCTCTTTTAATGTATAGTCTTTAACAAATCCTTTTCCATTACTTGTTCTATCTATTTCTTCATCATGTATTACAACAAGTTCTCCATCTTTTGAAAGCTGAACATCAAGTTCTATTCCATCTGACCCAATATCTACTGCAAGTTTAAATGCTTCCAAAGTATTTTCCGGTGCATAAGCTGATGCACCTCTATGTGCCCATACTTTTGTATTGTTCATACCTACTCTCTCCATATATCTTATCAACAATTTTATACTACACATAAAGAGTATCACTAATTTTTAATTAATGATACATTTTTATTATTAAATTAATATAATTCTTTACTAATAATAGCTCTGTTAATATTATAATGTTTTATTGTAAGTCTCTTTTATTTTTTTTCATATGTTATATAATAGTAGCAGAACATCTTTTGAGAGGAGTTAATTTTTATGCATAACCAATTAACATCAGAAAATATGAAAAAACTTCAGGAAGAATTAGAATATAGAATGACTGTTAAAAGAGCAGAAATAGCAAAAGAAAAATTAGTTGCTGCTGCACATGGAGATAGATCAGAAAATGCTGAATATAAGGAAGCATGCAGAAATTATAGAGAGAATGATAATAGAATACAATACTTGTTATCTATGATTAGTACAGCTACCATAATAGATGAAGATGATATAGATAAATCCGTTCTCGGAGTTAATAGCAAAGCAAAAATAAAATTTGTAGAAGATGACGATGAGGATACAATAACCCTTGTAACTACCATGGATGTAGACCCTGAAAATATGTGTATAAGCATAGAATCTGACCTTGGTAAAGCTTTATTAGGAAAAAAATCTGGTGACATAGTGGAAGTTAATGCTCCTGGTGAAAATTATACTGTAGAAGTGTTGGAAATCTTATAAAAAACAAAGATTAAGTGCTATCTTACAAACTAGAATTTTAACTCTAGTTAACAGTTAAGGAAAAAAAGCTGATGTCTATTACACCAGCTTTTTTACTAAAGTGTCCCCATCCTAAGCTTCATATATTCTTTTATGCACCCTACTGTTTTTTCGAATCCTAATTTTCCTGTATCAATACACAAGTCATAGTTTTTCATATCTTCCCATTTATTTCCTGTGTGATAAGTATAATATTCACTTCTGTAGGTATCCCATTTCTTTATATATTTCATTGCTTCTTTTTTCTCTGTACATAAATAGTAAATTTCATGTTCAATACAGAAATCATCAGAAGCATATAGGAAAATTTTAAATACATTTGGCTTGTCTTTCAATATATAATCTGCACAACGCCCTATTACAACATATGATTCTCTCTCTGCAAGTTCACGTAATACTTTTGCCTGATAATTAAACAAGTTATTATCAGAAGCAAAATTATCACTTTCAGGAGGTATTAATTCTCCCTTGTAAACTTTTTTAGATACACGATATAACAAACTATTTTTTATTCTTTCATCTGCATTTTCAAATAGAGCCTCATTAATGCCACTATCTTCTGATGCAAGTCGGAGAAGCTTTTTATCATATAAATCTATACCAAAGTCATCAGCAAGCATTTTACCAATTGTAGTTCCTCCACTACCTGCACGTCTTGTAATTGCAATCACAAATCGTTCCATATAATCCTCTCCCTTATAACTTATATTAATCACCAAGATATGCTTTTCTTACAGCATCATCATGTAGTAAGTCATCTGCACATCCTTCCAAAACTATATTTCCTGTTTCAACTACGTAACCACGATCTGCAATTTGAAGTGCCGCATTTGCATTTTGCTCAACAAGCAGAATTGTAGTATTTTCTTTACGTATGCTTTTAATAATTTCAAATATTTCTTCAACAACTATCGGCGCAAGCCCCATTGATGGTTCATCCAATAATAATAATTTAGGTGAAGCCATAAGTGAACGTCCAATTGCAAGCATTTGCTGCTCTCCGCCTGAAAGTGTTCCTGCTAATTGATTTCTTCTTTCTTTAATACGTGGAAACCATGCAAAAACTTTTTCCATGGATTCATTAATTTGTTTTTTATCTCTTTTTAGATAAGCTCCTAAAAGTAAGTTTTCTTCACAAGTCTGATCTCCAAAAACACGCCTTCCTTCTGGGACCTGACTTATACCTGCAGCCACAATTTTATGCGGTGCAATATTACTTATAATTTTACCATCATAGCTTATAGATCCGCTTTTTACTGGATTTAAACCACTAACTGCCCTAAGAGTTGAAGTTTTTCCTGCTCCATTTGCTCCAATCAAAGTAACTATTTCTCCATCATTTACCTCAATACTTAAATCATGTATTGCATGAATTGCTCCATAGTATACATTAATATTTTCAATTTTAAGCATGCTTATCAGCCCCCCTTCCAAGGTATGCTTCTATTACCTTTGGATTCTTTTGTATTTCTTCTGGTACTCCATTTGCTATAATCTGACCAAATGAAAGAACATAAATATATTCACAAACATTCATAACCAGCTTCATATCATGCTCAATAAGTAATACAGATATTTTAAATTCATCCTTAATCCATCTAATCATATCTGTTAATTCCTTTGTTTCTTGTGGATTCATTCCTGCTGCTGGCTCATCTAATAATAATAACTTAGGCTTTACAGCTAAAGCTCTGGCAATTTCTAACCTTCTCTGCTCTCCATATGGTAAATTTTTTGCAAGCTCGTTAGCTTTATTCTCTAATTTCATAATTTTTAAGAAGTTCATTGCTTCTGCTTTCATGCTTTCTTCTTCTATAATTTGCCCTGGAGTATGAAGAACAGATCCAAGCAAACTTGTTTTAGCTTGACAGTCAAAGCTTGTCATTACATTTTCAAGAACGGTTAATTCTTTAAATAGACGAATATTTTGAAATGTTCTTGAAATTCTTTTTGACGCTATATCATAAGGCTTAATACCATCAATTCTTTCATTATTAAATTCTATCTTTCCATATGTAGGTTTATAAACACCTGTAAGCATGTTAAACAATGTTGTTTTTCCAGCTCCATTAGGTCCAATAAGGCCTACAAGACTTTCCTCTCCAATTTCCATATTCACTTCAGAAACTGCTGTCAATCCTCCGAATTTTATTGTTAGATTTTCTACATTCAATAAAGCCATGCTATGCACCTACCTTTGTTTCTGATTTAGAAGTTTTCTTAGAAAATAATTTTTTTATCCATTTAACTATACCTTTTACTGTTATTTCTTTAGAGCCTAAGATTCCATCTGGCCTAAAGATCATCATTAAAACAAGTAAAAATGCATATATTAACATACGATTTTCCTTTAATGCATCACCTAAACCACGTAATGATTCTGGCAAAAATATTAATATAGATGTTCCAATTACTGTTCCTGATAGGCTTCCCATTCCTCCAAGTACAACATAAGTAATTAATTCAAATGATTTTGAGAAATTAAATGTTACTGGATCAATAAATGTATTAAAATGGGCATACAATCCTCCTGCAAGCCCAGCCATGCCACTTCCGATTATAAAAGCGATCATTTTATATTTTGTAGTGTTTATTCCCATTGCTTCAGCAGAAATTTCATCTTCACGGACTGACATTATAGCCCTTCCCTTAGATGAATGCAGTAAATTTTTAAGAAATGCAAAGCATCCACATACACACAAGAAAATAATTAAGAGACTTGACTTTGTAGGTATGCTTGTCATTCCTCTAGCACCGCCTACATAATCGATGTTTTGAATAATAACTTTAACAATTTCACCAAATCCTAATGTACATATTGCTAAATAGTCACCTTTTAATCTTAAGATTGGATAACCTATTGCTGCGGCTAAAATACATGCTACTATAGTTCCTACAATTAATGATACTGCAAAAGGCATATTAAAATTTTGAGTCATTATTGCAGAACCATATGCACCAATTGACATAAAAGCTGCATGTCCCATAGTAAGCTGACCAGTAAACCCTAGTATTAAATTAAGTCCAAATGCCGCTATCATAAATATACCAACCTGCTTTATAATTCTTAGGGTATAGTTATCCATAATACCCATTTGAATCATCATCAATGCTATCCAGTATATAATCAATATAACTCCGAGAGTAACAGCATTATTAATGTAGGTCTTTTTTATACTTTTTTTAAAATTCATTTTTTCTGCATTAATATCCATAAATCTTTTCACCTACACTTTCTCTCTTGCATTCTTTCCAAATAAGCCATCTGGCTTTACTAAAAGAATAATTATAAGTATTGAAAATGCTATTGCATCTGATAAACCTGAACTAATATAAACCTTTGATAAAGTTTCAATTAGTCCCATAATAATTCCACCAACCATTGCTCCTGGAATTATTCCAATTCCACCAAGAACAGCTGCTACAAATGATTTTAAACCTGGCATAACCCCCATTGCTGGTGTTAGTTTTGGATATAACATACCAACTAATACTCCGGCAGTTCCTGCGAGTAACGATCCCAATGCAAAAGTTAATGAAATAACTCTATTTGTATTAATTCCCATTAATGCTGCTGCATCCATATCAAAAGAAGTAGCTCTCATAGCTCTCCCAACACTTGTCTTCTTAATAATAAATTGTAATATAATACAAAGTAATAATGTTGTAAGAACAGCAATAATTTGATAATTGCTTATGATGATACTTCCTAATTTATATGATGTTAAAGGTAATATTTCAGGAAATGATTTTGTATTTGGTCCTGCGAGGACATTTGTTTTAATTAAATTTTGTAACAATAATTCCACACCCATTGTAGTAATAAATAATGTAACTTTTGGTGAATTACGCAATGGTTTGTATGCAACTCTTTCTATGAGCATTCCTAATGCTGCACATGCTACCATAGCAAAAACTAATGTTCCTGAAAAACCAAATCTGCATACTGAAACAGCAAAGTATCCTGCGTATGCTCCAAACATATAAATATCACAATGTGCAAAGTTAATTAATTTTATAATTCCATATACCATGGTATATCCTATTGCTATGAGTGCATAAACACTCCCCTGACAAATACCATTCACGATTTGCTGCACCAAAGTATTCATCTTTTTTCGCCTCCCTATAATCTGTACTATAAGCTATATAAAATGCTTGCATTATTTTATACAATTTGCTGCAAACATTTTATATAATTTCCCCTAATCTTCCCTATTTAGGTTCAATTTCTTTTACAAATTCGAATTGTCCATTTTTAACTTGATTTATTACAACACTCTTAATAGGATCTCTATTTTCATCAAATTTATAGTGTGTAGTTCCACAATCTTCATCTAGTTTATTTAATGCATCTTTAATTGCATCTGAGTCTGTACTTCCTGCATTTTTAATTGCTGCTGAAATAATGTATACTGAGTCATAAGCCAATACTGAGAATGCACCTGGATCTTGTCCAAATTTATTTTTATAAGTCTCTGCAAACTTAGCTAATTTTTCAGATTTAATCGATACGTGATCTGTAAAATATGCACCTTCAACTGCATCTCCTCCAACTTCTATAAGTCCTGGATCTGACCATGAATCACTACCTAATAATTGAACTTCCAAACCAATTTCCTTTATTTGTTTTGCAATTAATCCTACAACATCATAATCATCAGGTATATATAGTACTTTTACACCTTTATTTTTTATTTCTGTTAAGTAAGATTTGAAATCACTTTCTCCAGTATTATATTTTCCTTCATATGCAATTTCTCCACCTAAACTTGTAATTGTTTCTTTAAATGTATCTGAAATTCCAACACAATAGTCTTTTCCAACATCATATAAAACTGCAACTTTTTTTGCATCTAAATCGTTATATGCATACTCTGCTGCTATCTTCCCTTGGAATGGATCTATAAAGCACGCACGGAATACATATTCTCCACCTTCACTTGTAACCTTAGCATTTGTAGAACCAATAGAAAGCATAACTTTTTTATTTTGAGCTGCAATTGGGGCCATTGCGATTGAACAACTACTCGCATATGTTCCGAGTACTGCATCAACTTTATCCTGTTCTATTAATTTTGTAATAGCATTTGGTGCAGTAGCTGGTTTATTTTCATCATCTTCAATAGTAGCTTTAATTTTTTTTCCATTAATTCCACCAGCATTATTAATTTCTTCAATTGCTAGCTCTGCACCATTCTTCATTGCACTACCAAGATTAGGAACACTACCTGTTAAAGGAAGTACAAAGCCTAAATTGATAGTATCAGACTCTTTACCGGATGAGCTACTGCCCCCACTTTTAGTTTCACTACATCCTGTAAATGACAGCATACACATTGAGGCTACAGTAACTATAGCAGCTATTTTTCTTAACACTTTTTTCATAAAAATCCCCTTCTTTCAATGTAATAAAATTTTTTATTTTCATTCGCTAAATAAATGTATTTCTATATAAAAACAAACAAAGACATTAATATAATTTATACATAACGCCTTTGTTTGTAATTATTTTATATATATATTGATTTTTTTGTAATTATTTATTTAAAAAATAGCGAAGCTTAATCTTTTAAATAAGCTCCGCTGCTTTATTATTTATCTTTTTTTCATTATACTACCTGTTAATTATATATTTCAACTTGCAATTGAATAATATTCTTTGTGCAATTGCACATTTTCTTTATTATATTAATTTTTTAACATAATATCACATATAACTTCAACTTATTTTTTAAATTAATTATGTCCAACTATAATTTTATATGTTTTTAAGAGTATCTCTATTTTATATTTGTCTTGCCACTTCTACAGCCTCTGCAATACAATTTAAAGCCCTACGAGCTCTAACTGCATCTCCAATAGTATAATATTTTATATTGTTTTTATCACAATAATCTGATATTTCATTGAATTTACGAGATTTTGCTCCAATAGATACAACTACTGAGTCACATTCAATTTCTTCTATACTTCCTTTATTATCTATAACAACTGAGCTTTCTTTTATTTCAATACATTTAGCATTCGTAATAGTATTGATTGACTCAGCAAATAAATTTTCCATAACACAAATTTTACGAAGTTGTCCTAAGTCTTTTGCAACTTGGTCAAGCATTTCAATTACAGTTATCTTATCTGCCTTACCTGAAATATATTCTGCAACCTCTAAGCCAACAAGTCCTCCTCCTATTATTACAACTTTTCCTGAAATATTAACTTTTCCTGAAAGTACATCATGTGAATTAGTTACATTTTCTAAATCAGCTCCTGATACTTTTAAATTAATTGGTTCAGATCCAACTGCTACTATTACTACATCTGGATTTATTTCTTCAATAACCTTAGGGGTAACTACTGTTGAAAGCCTTATTTCTATTCCTTTTCGTTTAGCCATTTCTCCCATAGAAATTGCGGCTTCTTTCATTTCTCCCTTTCTAGGAGCTGCACCTGCAAGAACAAACTGTCCTCCAAGTGAATCAGAAGCTTCACAAACTATTGGATTATGTCCTATATCCTTTAAATTTATTGCAGCTTCTAACCCAGACACTCCACCACCTATTACTAATACTTTTTTAGGTGAATCTGTCTTTAATAAACCATATTCCGCTTCTCTTCCCAGTGCAGGATTTCTCATACATGTTATAAATGGAACCTCTGGAGATGCATATCCATCATAACAGCCTTGATTGCAACCTACACATCTTATAATATCTTCTATTTTTCCATTCATAGCTTTATTGCAGAACTCAGGATCTGCTAATTGAGCCCTTCCAATTACAACCATATCTGCTTTACCACTTCTTATAATTTCATCAGCTTGTTCAGGGGCATTTATTCTTCCTACTGCAACTGTAATCATTCCAGTTTCTTTTTTAATTCTAGCTGCGTTTTCTACATTAAATCCTCTTGGCAAATCTACTGGTGGCACTTCATATTTTATCGCAGCACTTGAGAAATTTCCTCTAGACACATCTAATACATCTACGCCTGCCTTTTTAGCTGATTTACAAAATTCAATAACTTCTTCAATTGTAAGTCCATCTTCTAAACAATCATCATGAGCATCGATACGCATAAATAAAGGCATATCTTCTGGAATATTATTACGGATTGATTCTATACATTCAATCAGGAATCTCCCACGATTCTCTAAGGTTCCTCCATATTCATCTGTCCTTTTATTAAAGGCTCCACTTAAGAAAGAATGCGGTGTATAATTATGTCCCGCATGAAATTCTATAGCATCATAACCAGCTTGCACAGCACGTTTAGCTGCTTTTCCAAATGCAGCAATACATTCTTTAATAACCTCTATACTTGCATCTGGTATCACATAGTCATCTCCAACCTTAAATTCGCTTGGAAGTACTACATTAACATCTGTATCACCACTAAACATTACAGCTGATCCACCTAACCAAAGCTGTACACCTGCTTTAGCCCCTGCCTCATGAATTGCATCAGCTAATTTCTTTAATCCTGGAATGTACTTATCATCTGAAATCGCTAAAAAATTCTTAGGTGAAGCTTTTTCATAAACTGAACATACTTCAGTAAAATTAATACCATTTCCTCCACGTGCTCTAGCCACATGATAATTTATTAATTGGTCAGTAACATATTTACTACCATTTAACATCTTAGTTCCCATAGCTGGAAACTCCACTCTATTTCTTATTTCCATCCCTCTTATTTTTATAGGACTAAAAAGATTGTTATAATACATAAAAAGACCTCCTCTATATTTAATAGTTAACGATTTCATTGACTTTATTATCAACTAAAACCTATGAATAAAATTTCATACTGTTTATAAGCAAATTATAAAGCATTTTAAATTTTAAAACAATATGTTTTAAACATTTTGTTTTATTTATAACAAATTAAAAAGTCATCTAATTAATTCTATTAGATGACTTCTATAATTTATCTATTTCCTTTTAATATTTTTAATATGTATTTTATGTAATTTATTCTTCCATCTTTATTTTTTAAAAATTCTTCATTAAATACTTGAATATTTTTATCACTTGTAGGATATAAAACTGATGATAAAACAATCATTCTATGATATTTAAAATCTTCTTCTGAGCTATCCAAAACCTTTATTAAAATTTTATCAAGCTTCTCATTCATACTAGCTGTTATATTTATAATTTGATTAGACATTTCATCCTTAACTTCAGCATTTACTGCTTCTTTATGCATTACAATAACTCCTGGGTATCTTAATGAATATTCCATTATTTCATTAAGACATAAAACTACCTTTTCTTCATCATTTAGTTCATCATTATCTAATGGTAAATAAGCAGCTATTGTATTTTCTATATAAAATCTCTGAACAGTTCTTATCATTTCATCTTTGCTTCCAAAGTAATAATTTATTGCCCCTACATTTACATTAGCTTCTTTTGCAATAGTTCTTATGGGCACATTAGTAGATCCATTTTTACCAAAAAGGTAAAGTGATCTATCTAAAATTTTTTCTTCAACACTCTTTAGTTCTCTCACATTTTCACCCCAGTTAATTAAATACTAAATATAATAAATTACTATATTTAGTATAAACTACTTTTTCATAATTTTACAATAAGTTAATTATGAAAATTAGTTTTGATTAATTTAATTATGCATTCTTACTATTAACTTTATCTAATAGCCAAATTGAAATATCGTTCATTACTTCCTCTTTATTATCTTCATTCAATATTTCATGGCGTTTATCTTTATAAAGTTTATATTTAACATCCTTAATTCCATTATTCTTTAGTTTTTCATATAAATTCATTATTCCTTTCCCAAAGAATCCAACAGGGTCCATATCTCCAGCTAATATATATATTGGCAATTCATTCGGTATGGATATAAAATTTTTCTCATTATGAATTTCCTTAAGTCCTCTTAAAAGATCATAATAAAATGAGGAAGAGCACACAAATCCGCAATGTTCATTAGCAATATATTTATCTACTTCGCTATCTACACTGCATAACCAGTCATAAGGAGTTCTATTGGGTTTAAATTTTTTATTAAAATTTCCAAAAGATAATTTATCCATAACTTTACTAGTATGTTTTCTTCCAAAAAGCTTAATTTCTAGTCTAGATATTAATATTCCAAATGGTGTTAATTTAGTTGGTTCTCCATTACTTCCTGATAGTATTAATCCATCTATGTCTTTTCCATGTAATTCTACAAATCTTTGACTAACAAATGATCCCATGCTATGTCCAAATAAATAAATTGGTAACCCTTTATTCTCTTGTTTAGCATTAGAAATTAATTCATATAAATCTCTAACTAACCAATCAAATCCTTCATTATCAGATATATATCCTAAATCTTCTTTTGTCCTTGCAGTTAATCCATGTCCTCTATGATCATGACCATATACAATAAAGCCTTTATCATTTAAATATTCTGCGAATTCATCATATCTTAGTACATTTTCTGTCATCCCATGAGATATTTGTACTACTCCTATTTTTTCGCCTTTAGGAATCCATTTGTATACATTTAATTCAATACCATCACTATCCTTAAATTTAAAGTTTTCTCTCATATTTTCACCTCATATATTAAATATATCTTCATCTTGTCGAATTATGTTTGATTATATCAAATCCAACTTAATTGTACTAGCAAAATTCTCTTTGTTGCTATTTATTAAGAAGCATAGTAAATCGTATTATATTTTATTCCAAATATATGTCATGAACTTTTTTGCTGATTAATATCAATCATTTTAATATCTTTTACTAAATAAGCCTGCTCCTTCTATAATTTTTTGTTCCATAAACAAATTCGAAATTTCTTTATTATAATCTATTAAATTTTGCGCTTGCCTTATTTTTTTAATATAGTTCTTATTATCTGAAAACATATAAATCATATATGACCACAACTCTTTCATTTTAAATAAAGCACCTGTTTCTTGTGGAAATAATTCTATATATTCATTCAAAATATAATCATGAAACTTTTTTAAAGTTTTTTTATCTATATTGATATTATTTTCAATTTCATTTATTAATCCTGGATTCGCTAATATTCCTCTTCCAATCATAATTGTATTTACACTCGGAAAAGTTTCTATTAATTTGTTATGATTTTCTACGGTAAAAATATCACCATTATAACATACTTTATTTGTGCTTAAAGATAATGCATCTTTAAATACTTCTAAGTTAGGTTTGTTTCCATAAAAATCTTCTCGTGTTCTAGGATGAATAATTAATTCTTCCAAAGGATATTTATTATATATTTTTATAAGTTCATAAAACTCTTCTGGTCTATCTTTTCCTATTCTCGTTTTTATAGAAATCTTCATATTATCTATTTTAAATATTTCATCTAAAAATTTATCTAATTCATCCCTGTTTGCTAAAAATCCTGCGCCTCTCCCCTTCCCAACCACTGTTCCAGAAGGGCATCCTAAATTCAAATTAATTTCATTATAACCTAACTGCTTTAATTTATTTGCAGTTATAATAAAACCTTCTGCATCATTAGTTAGTATTTGAGGAACTATATTTAATCCTTTATTATTTTCAGGTTGAACATCTATTAGTTCTTTAGTTTTTAAACTTTTGCTTTCGTTTGGAATAATGAAAGGCGTAAAATATTTATCAAAACTAGGAAAGAATTTTGCATATGAATTTCTATATATGTATCCTGTGATTCCTTCCATTGGTGCTAAATAATATTTCATTTACTGGCTCCTTAAAATTTATATAATATTTACTTTTATTATAATATCATTACTTGAAATTATCTTCTACTTAAATGTTAGCTGAGTTTCCTTGGCATATACTGCTTGGTGAGGTACAAACTTAACATTCTATCCCATATTAATCTACTAATAAATATGTTTCCTTAATCAGAGAACCAAAATCTGCGATTTGGTGTGAAGCGCTTATACCTACGAATGTATATGAGTAGGTATTTCCTCTAAAAGAATTCCTTCTAACCCTCATAAAATAAGAAAAGATCCGTATTGCAGCATAGCCGCTCTTTTTATGGGTGCATATTCTTATATTCTTATATTCTTAAGAATATATCTTCTAAAATTCTTAAGTTCTTAAGATCTAAAATTCTTAAATTCTTATATTCCAAAGAACTCATTTTGCTAACTTAATATTTTCTCAGTAATTTTTTTAGAAAAAACTATTCATAGTACTTGTTAATTTTTTAAAATAATTTGAAATTTAAATAAATTTCGTTATTATGGATAATCTAATATAGTAATACTTTTCAAGGAGGATACAAATTATGAGCGATAAAAATATTCAGTCTAATGTAGATGTTACTTTTTCAGATCCTGCATCACCAAAATATAGCAAAAATATAAAGAATAAGGCACATGAAAAAAGTCCTTATGGAGAAGCTGAACCTTCTACAGGTACTACTTATAAATAAAATATTTAAAGGAGATAATATATATGTCTAATATAATTGGTATTGTTAAATGGTATAATAAAGAAAAGGGCTATGGATTTATTTCATGCAATGATGGAAAAGATGTTTTTGCACATCACTCACAAATTAAAGAAAAAGGACCTGAAAAAGATTTACATGAAGGAGAAAATGTAAGCTTAGATATACACGATGGTCAGCGTGGTCCAATGGCTATAAATATACAAAAATTATAGCTTTATAAAAGAATCGTTTAAACATAATACTTAATTAATTTTATTAATTAAAATAAAATAACTTCAGCCCAATATTATTAGGCCTGAAGTTATTCAATTATATAGTACAAACAAAATATTTACTATTTTTAAATTCAATTTTCAATATATTCTAATTTTCATAATTGATGTCTAGAGTATCCCTATAATTGAATATTTTTATTTCTTTCGCATCTAAATATTCTTTATTCATATCTATTGCATTTATTCTATTATTATAATATGTATTATAATAATAAATTCCTTTCTGCTGACACATGCATGAAGTATAAAGAGTTATATCATTTTTCCCTTTTGGGGTCCTTACGGCACCATTTACCATAGCTACATTATTCAATATATGAAAAAACTCAATTATTCCACGTTCTAAATCACTAACTGTATTAATTCTAGATTTTAAAAATGCTGTTCTCACAAATCTAGATACCGTAGAAAAATCCCCAGGTATCCCCATAGAGCCCAAGCCTTGCCCTAAAGGAGTTAATTCTTGATTATTCCATACTGTATTTTCTGGCTGAAGTGAACTAATGCCCATATACTGTCTTAAATTAGTTATATGCCAGTCAAATGTTGGGGAATTAGTTAAAACTCCAACTTTATTTTCGTAAACACTCAATTTCTCTTTTGTTTTTTCTATTACTATAGAATTTCCATCTTTATCTGATACCATCCAATGGAGAGTTGGTAATGGAGTAAATTCATTAAATGGCTTTTTAACTATATTTACATTTTTAATTTCTTTTCTAACCTCATCTACAGTTTCAAAATTAGATAATATCCAAAGTATTAAATCATATGGTGCTAAATTTATTTTATTAGGGATTACTTTATCCTCATAATAAGCATATCCAGGAAAGTTTAATCCTGCACAAGCTAATCCTTTTTCATTTAATCCATCTGCAAATGCTGGATACCCTTCAAATAAAGTTCCCATGCCTATTATTGCATATTTAGTTTTTTTCATTTCACCTGTTACATTATCTTTATAATCAAATTTTCTAGGTACTAAATCTATCGATTGATTAAATGAATATTCTATATCCATATTCCTGCCAAATAGGTTATATCCATCTTTTGTTTCTAATGCTAATGCTGTACACATACTACTTTCCTCCGAATAATTTATATATTTATTATTTTAATCTAATAAAATAAAATTTATTCATCTATAAATTCTTAGCAACATCATATATCTTTTTCTTTAATCCAATTAATTCATTTCTTATAAAATTTAAATCTCCGCTGACTAATTTCTTATTTCTTACAACAATTTTACCATCCACTAGCACAGTATCAACATTTGCTGGATTAGCAGAATATACTATAGATGCATAGTAATCATATATTGGCTGCATATTTACTGATTGAGTTTCTATTAATACTAAATCAGCTTTTTTCCCTTTTTCTATTGAACCAATCTTTTTATCTAATCCAAGGACTTTCGCCCCACCCATTGTTGCCATTTCAACTAACTCTACTGATGGAAGCACTGACCTATCATTTGAAAATAATTTATGTATCTTTCCAACTAAATTCATTTGAGTAATTATATCTATTGTATTTCCACTCATAGGGCCATCACTTCCAAGTCCTATATTTATCCCTTCTTCTCTCATTTTTAAAATAGGAGCTACCCCTTTTGCACCTTTTGCATTTGCGCCAATATTATGAGATACTTTAACTCCTCTCTCTTTTAAAATATTTATATCTTCATCATTAACTAATACACTGTGGGCTGCTATAAAGTTTTCATCTAATATTCCTAATTTATCGAGATATTGAACTGGTGTTAAATTATATTCTTTTACATACTTATTATACTCATAATCCATTTCAGCTACATGCATAGTTAATGGTACATTATATTTTTTGCTTAATTCATAAGCTTTTTTTAATGATTCATCATCATTAGTATATGGAGCATGTGGCGCAATGCCTGGTATTATTAAAGAATCATCTATCCATTTTTCTATAAATTCTTTTGAATACTCTAGTCCACCAAAAGGCTCTTTTGAATCTGGGGCAGGAAAATTTATAACTGATTCACATAATACTCCCCTAATGTTTAATTCCTTTGATGCCTTTGCAACTTCATCTTCAAAGTAATACATATCGCAAAATGTAGTTACTCCCCCTAACAGCATTTCACATATTGCATATTTTGCACCTATATACACTAATTCTTTATTAACTAGCTTTTGCTCTAATGGAAATAAATATCTTTTTAATCTATCTTTATAATCATCAGCTAAGCTTCTAAATGGAATCATAGATACATGAGTATGACAATTAACCATTCCTGGAATAAGTATTCCTTCATCACCATCTATAGCTTCAGCTTCTTTATATTTTTCTCTTATTTCATTGTTTCCTACTTCTAATATTTTGTCATCTTCTATTACTACAACACCATTTTCTATTATATCTCTATTTTCATTCATAGTTAGTATTGTTACATTTTCTATTACTTTTATATTTTTCATATAATAAAATCCTTTCTTTAATTTATACCACCTAATATCTTTAAAGCGCTACTTCACAATTAAAACTAAAATTGCAACTAAGTTTCTTAAATAATTATACTAGCTGTTATCTTTATTTGTTCATTTATAATTCAAGCCATTATATTTAATTCTATATAATTATTATTAATTAATCTAATAATACCGTTTTTAAAATTAAATAAAAGGTGCCTGCATCACTTTCTGCAAACACCCTTTATTTATCTTTGTATTATTTAGACAGTAAAACTATATTATTTCCTTTAAATTAGTTCATTATTCTATTCCAAGTATCTAACCAAGTACTCATTTGCGAATTAATGTATTCAAAGTTTAGTACTTTTGCATTATCAACAACTGATCCATAAGTTAAATTTTTAGCTTCTTCATCAGTTAATTCTACTTTTGTATTTACTGGTGATTCACTTAAAGCTTTAGCTGCCCTTGCTTGAACTTCTTCACTTAATGCATAATTTATAAATTCATATGCTAAATCTTTATTTTTTGAATTCTTGTTTATATTTATAGTATTAAAGTTTAAGTATGTTCCGCTTTCTGGTACTACATATTTTACTTCAGGTTTTGCTTTAGCAATTGTTTCATAAGCAAAATTTGCTGATACAGCTGCTACTATTTCACCACTTGAGAACATGTTTGCAAGGTCTGATGATTTGCTATAAGTTTTAACTACGTTTGGCTTTAACGCTTCTAACTCTTTAAATGCAGCTGCCCCATTATCACTTTCTAAATCTACTCCAGCTTTTTCTGATGCCATGGCAACAATTGCAGGACCATTAGTTGTTGTTATATCTGGTATTGCAATCTTGCCTGCAAGTTCTGGTTTCCATAAATCCTCAAATGAATTAATTTCTACTCCTGCTGAAGGATCAACAACAATTCCTATACTATTTAATGTATAAGCAGGACCAAATCCTCTTTCTACAGTTGTTTGTGCTTTTTCATTTAAAAGCTCTGCATTAGAAACCTTTGAGTAATCTATTTCTTCAAATAATCCTGCTTCTATTCCTTGCTCTGCAAATGATTCTGCAAGGTATATTAAATCTACATTTGAGTTTGGATTGTTTTGAAGCTTAGTTAATCTTTCTGAATTGTTTCCTATTTCTAAAACTACATCCACTCCATACTTTTCTTCAAAAGGCTTAAATACATTTTCATTTAATAAGTCTTCACTTAACCCCCATGTTGATATAACAAGTTTCTTTCCAGATTCATTTGATGATGCCCCACCACATCCTACTAATGTTGTTAAAGTTAATGTTCCTAATAATATTGCTGCTAAACTCTTCTTTATCATTTGTAATTCCTCCATTATATAGACTTATTATACTAATACTATTTTATTACTTGGTAATTCTAATGTTATTTTGTCCCCTTTATCATAAACAGCTGTGTTTTCACCATTAACTATGATATTTCCAATTGAAGTTTCAACTTCATACTGATAAGACTTTCCAAGGAATGTTCTTATTAATATAGTTCCTTCAATAGTGTTTTCTTTTTTAGAATCAACTATCTTAATATCATCGGGTCTTATTGTACCTTTTACTTTTTCTTTTGTATTGCCTTTATTTACATTAAATATTACTCCAGATTCATCTTTATAAACATTATCTGAAATCCTGCTTAAGTTTATGAAATTTTCAAACCCTACAAACCTTGCTACAAATTCTGTACTTGGATTTGAATATATATTTTCCGGTGTATCAAATTGCTCTATTACACCTTTGTTAAGTACTGCGACTCAATCTGATATTGAAAAACATTCTTCCTGATCATGAGTTACAAATAAAGTTGTTATTCCAAGCTTTTGTTGAAGTTTTCTTATTTCAACTCTCATTTTTAATCTTAATTTTGCATCTAAATTACTTAAAGGCTCATCTAAAAGTAATAAACTTGGTTCTATAACTAAGGCCCTTGCTATAGCAACTCTTTGTCTTTGTCCTCCTGATAATTCCTTCGGATATCTTTTAGCTAAGTGACTCATATCAACTACTTCAAGCATTTCAGAAACCTTTTTATTTATTTCATCTTTACTCATCTTCTTCATCTTTAATCCAAATGCCACATTTTCTTCAACTGTTAAGTGTGGAAATAATGCATAGCTTTGAAATACCAATCCAAAGTTTCTTTTATGTACAGGCATCTTTGTATAGTCTTCATTATCTAACATGAATTTACCACCAGTTGGCTCTATGAATCCTGCTACGACTCTTAAAGTTGTTGTTTTTCCGCATCCACTTGGTCCTAAAAGCGAAACAAGTTCTCCCTTTTTTATTTTTAAATTCAGGTTTTCAAGTATATTATTTTTGCCATCATATGATACATCTATATTTTCTAACTTAATTAAATCCATTTTCATCCTCCGTAATTTTAGCTTATTTTTATGCTACAAATTTACCTAGACCTAAAGTCTTTTCTGCTACAAACATAACTCCAATAGTTATTATCATTAATAATACTGATAACGCTGAAACTGTTGGGTCATAATTATATTCCACATAATTCATCATTGTTATTGGCAGTGTGCTAACTCCAGGTCCTGTCAAAAACATTGATACTGGTACATTATTAAATGAGTTAATAAAAGCTAACATAAATGATGCAATTATTCCTGATGTTATATTAGGAATTACTACTTTAAAGAATGACTGAACCTTAGTACATCCAAGGCTTACAGCTGCTTCTTCAATAGAGTAGTCTACTCCTTCTAAACTAGAACCTACAACCCTTATAATATAAGGCACTATTACTAATGTATGACCTATAAATAAACTAAGATATATTGGTAATCCTAGCTTTACAATAAGAAATTGGAATAAGGAAAAACCTACAACTATTCCTGGAACTATAAGTGGTGAAAAGAAAAAACTTTTTAAAGCACTTTTTCCTTTGAAGCTTCCCCTGCTTAAACCATAAGCTGCAGGAACACCTATAATAAGCGCTATTAATGTTGATATACCTGATATAGTAAAACTAATGCCCATACTGCTCATAAAACTATCTGAATTAAATACATTTAAAAACCACTTTATTGAAAAACCTTTAGGTGGAAATGCTATGTAATTTTCTGTTCCTATACTTGTCATAGCTATTATAACTAGTGGAGCAAATAAGAAAATATATACTAATACAACGAAAATACTTAATAATTTCCCTTTTTTCATATTATGAAACACCTCTCTTATCCATTTTTGATGCTAAGAAATTAATTCCTTTAATAACTATAAGAGTTGTAACTATCATTATAGTTGCTACTACTGCTGCTCCTTGCCAGTCACCAAGAGTCATTGTCTTTTGATATATAAGAGTTGCTAAAACAGTATTTTTATTTCCTCCTAATAATTGTGGCGTAGTATATGCAGTTAAAGAACCTGTAAATACTAAAACTGTTCCAACAATTAATCCTGGTAAACTTAATGGAAATACTACTTTAAAGAAAGCTGTAACTTTATTTGCACCTAAACTTTCAGCTGCTTCTAATAAATCTTTTTCTATATTTTCCATAACACCTATTAGTGAAATAATCATTAGTGGTAAGAATATATATACTGTACCAATTATTATTGCGCCCTCAGTATATAATAAAGATAATGGTTCATTAATTAAATTTAGCTTTAATAGTATATTATTTATCACTCCGTTTTTTCCAAGTATACTCATCCATGCAAATGATCTAACAACTGAGTTTGTTAATATTGGAAAAACAGTTAAAGCTATAAATAAACCTCTAAACTTCTGAGATGTTCTTGATATGTAATATGAAACTGGTACTCCTATAATCATACATATGATTGAAGATACTAATGATATTTTTAAAGTTCTATAAAATATATTCATCATATATTCATCTTTAAAGAAATCTGTATATAATTTCACTGAAAAACCGCTATCATCATTAAAAGTTGGAATTATTGTTCCAAGAAGTGGCGTTATCATGAAGTATAAAATCAATATTAAACATGGTATAAACAGAAAATAAATCCATTTCTTCTTCATTTGTTAAATCTCCTCTTTAAAATAATATTACGAACATTAATTTTATTTTACAACTTAAAATACGTGTTTATTTTAAACTTTTCAAGTAATGCCTGTCAATATTTTTTGTAGATTTCTATCATATTTAAAAATTTTAATTTAATTTAGTTTTATTTAATATAAAAACATTTAAATAATTTTACCCTTAAATATAATTATTTTGTCAAAATTGAGCAGTATATATAATTAAATTATTATTTTTATAAAGATTCGCTAGAAAGATTTTTAATATAAAAAAATCGTCAAGGCGACTTTCTAACCTTTTCCGCTCAAAAAAATAAATACATTAACAGTCAATAACTTTAATTAAAGTTATTATGAGCCGTCGATTTTTTTAGCGCATTCTGGATTTTATGAGCTTGCCGAAGAAAAGGCCAGGCACATATATTTTATTCTTTAGGAAACTTTTCTTTTATCTTCTTCTAAATTACAAATTAAGTTATCCACATATTAAAAGATAATATAATTTCCTAAAGAATAAAAATAGACTATGTTTTAGTCTATTTACTAAAACATAGTCTCATAAATAAAATTCATATTATATTTATAGTTGTCCTACTATTTTTAAAATTTTTTTTACATTCTTTTCGCCATTTTTTATTCCCATATTAATAATTATTGATAAAATTGTACAAACAATCATAATAATTATTCCTATAATTCCAAAAGCAAATTGTAATGTAGTTCCTTGAATTCCCCAACAAGCTATAACTAAACCTATAGTTGAAAATCCCATAAAGTTTCTAAGCCACTTTTTTAAATTTTTCAATACCTTAACTTGCTTATCAGCTTCATCTATTAACAATTTCTTCTTTTCATTTAACATATTATAGCCTCCAGCTCTGGATATATCTCTAAATTAGTATTGTAATCCAGGGTTAAAGAATCCTACAAGTACTCCTATAAATGCTATTACTACAAGAATAAGCATAACTTTTGTAGGTGACATTTTCTTTTTGCTCATTAAGAACCAGCAAAATATTACTGTTAATAGTGGCAATAATTTAGGGAAAATACCATCACATACATTTTGAAGATCAATAATTATCCCGCCTTCAGAATTAAACATTTTAAATGAGGTTGTTACACTTATCCATGATGCAGCAACTGCTCCTATAACTATTGTTCCAAGCATAATAACTGATTCACGTATAGCATTTGCTTTTTCACCAACTATAATCTCAACTGCTTTTCCACCTAATTCATATCCTTTATAATAAAGGAATCTCATCCCTATAGTAATAACTAAATTCCATACAACAATATAAAATATTGCACCTAATGGTGATCCATTTGTTGATAGACCTAAAGCTATACCTAATAATATTGGAATTAATGTACCTACAACAAGAGAATCTCCTATTCCTGCTACTGGTCCCATAAGTCCTGCTCTAATACCATTAATCATTTCTCCATCTATATTATCATCCCCATTAGCTCTCGCCTCTTCAAGACCTGCTGTAATACCAACTACAACTGTACCTAATTGCGGCTCAGTATTAAAAAATGCTGTATATGTTTCAAGTGCTTCTTTTTGCTCTTCCTTTGTATCATATAAGTCCTCAATTATTGGAAGCATTGAACATAAATATCCGAATGTCTGCATATGCTCTTGAGAGAAACAAGTTAAATGTCCATAATACCAATTTCTAAAAGATTTCTTTAATGCCTGTTTAGATATTTTTTTATTACTTTCAGCCATTTTATATCTCCTCCTCCTCATCATATACTGCATTTCCTCCACCGGAGGCTACTGGCTTTGCAATTTGAATCATCTTAATTTTATAATTAATTACAGCAAAGAAACCTCCTACTATTGCAGATCCAATTAAATTTACTCCCATAAATGCTGCTAAAATGAATCCAAATAAAAATGTAAGCATATCTGTTGCTTTATTTACAACTTGCTTTAATAATATTGCTATACCAACTGCTGGAAGCAAACTTCCTACAGTAAATAAAGTTTTCATAGCTAGTCCATCCATAGGCAATGTTGTTTTTATTATATCAACCATATTAGCACCCATCTTAGTGATAATTAATGTTGGGATAAAGCTAAAAAGTATGTGTGAAACCCAAGGTAATATCATATCTACAGCATAAAGTTTCTTGAAATCACCTTTTTCAACTGCTTTCCAGCCTATATGCTGCCATACTAAGTTCATAGTAGCAGTTCCATAAAAAAGTACTGTTCCAAGTGTTCCAACTGCTGCTCCTAAAGCTGCTGCCATTTGAGCAGCTTCAACTGTTGAAGGATCAATTCCAAGGCCTTTTATTGCTGCTATTGACAATGGAATTCCTATATAACTTATTGCACGAACATCAGCTGATACTGTTCCACCTGGTGTTACTAATGCTATATATATAACCTGAATAGCTGCACCAACCATAATACCTGTTGAAACATCACCAACTATTAATCCAACTATTAATCCTGCAACTAATGGTCTTCCTAAAGTATAGTTTCCTATTGCTGTACCTCCCATACCTGGCATACTTGCTAGACATGCAAGTAATCCAAATAATATTGCTTGAATCCAAGTAATTGTCATTTACACCATCCCCCTTTATTATTTAAATCCAAATTGACCTCTAAATTTTTTCCAATTTCCAATTGCTTCTTCTTTTAATAATGCAAATTCAACATTATAACCAGCATTCATAATCTTTTCTAAAGCTTCTGCTTCTTCTTGTGTAATTGATTGATTATTACCAAGTTTTATTGAACCTGGTCTATCATTACATGGACCTATAATAACTTCTTTAATTCCTGGTTCAAATTTATCATCTACTAAAATTTGAGCCATAGAAATTGGATCTTTTGTTATTAAAAAATAACGGCTTTTACTTTCCATTACCTTTTGGGATTTTTCTTTCCATTCTTCATGCGTCCATACAAAAGTCTTTTTCCCACTCGCACTTTTGTATGCTGCTTTTAATACAGGTGTATGTGCAGCTTTATCATTTACAGCTATTAGTCCATCACAAGGATATTCTAATGCCCAGCGTGTGCATGTTTGACCATGAATCATTCTATCATCTACTCTAATAAATGAAATTGACATAATTTATTCCCCCTTAAATATCATCATCATTTCCATCTGAATCTAATTCAAATTCTTTTATAGATTCTTTTGACTCTTCGATTAGTACTTGTTTAAATTCATCTTGTTTTAGAACATCTTTCATTAATACTGCATTAAGCGCTAATGATAAATTCATTCCACCAAAGACCATTGTGTTTTTTAACATATCTTTTTTACTTAAAACATTTAAAGTTGTTGTTAGTGGTGATCCACCTATAAGATCTGCAAGTAATATTATTTGGTCCTCTTGAGTAATTTCTTGAACTAGTTTCTCAACTTCACCTTCGAATCTCTCTACAGTCATACCATTAATTAAATTAGTGCTTAAAATATCATTTCTATCACTTCCAGCCATCATCTCTAACACGCTATGCAGTCCATTTGCAAAAGTTCCATGACTTACTAATAACACATACTTCATATTTCATCCCTCCCCTTAAATATAAATTAAACATTTATTTGTTTGATTAAAGTGTAACAATTTATTAGAACGATTACATGTGTCTATAGTCATCGTTTTCATATTACATTTGTCATGATCATAATGATAAATGTAATATGAAAAACTTTTCTTCCCTATTATTCATCAAAGAATATACTATCTTCGTATTTAAAATATTATATTTCTTACATAATGTAGTTATAGATTTATCTTTATATAATAATTTAGAGTATAAAAATAGCCTTCTTAAAATTATAAGATGGCTATTTTTATATACTATTTAAAACTATATTTTTTTAATACTTCAAATATACCCTCATTGTTATTATCTAATGTCACATAGTCAGCTTGCCTCTTTACTTCTTCTGGAGCATTTCCCATGGCATAGCTTTTTCCAGTAGTTTTAAGCATATCTATATCGTTATAGTTATCTCCAAATGAAATAGAATGTTTAATATTTATATTCATAGAATCACATAATATTTTAACAGCATCAGCTTTATTAGCCTGTCCCTCCATTATTTCTAGATAAGTATCCTTGGACTTGTAAATTGAAAGCTCTGGATATTTTTCTTTTAATTTATTTACAGCCTCATTAATAATATCAGCATCTCCTATACATAGTATCTTATGAATTTCTTGATTATTTTCTAATACATCTGTAAGTTCTCCTATTATTGGAATTGCTTTAGTTATCTCACTTTCTTGAATGATCCACTTATTTTTTATATCATCAGCAATCCAATTATTATATGAATAGACACTGCAGCAAATATCTTTCCAGTTATCTTTTACATATTTTTTAACTTCAATGGCTTTACTTACTTTAATTCCCCTACTATCAATTATTTTGTTTTCTTCATCTATTATTAGACCACCACTATAACATACGATTGGTGATTTTATATTTAAAGCTTTTTGAACTAGATAAATACCTTCTGGCATTCTTGCTGAAACCAAAACAAATGGTATACCTAAATATTCAAGTTCTTTAATTTTCTTATTAGTATTTTCGCCTATCTTATTCTCGCTAGTTAAAAGTGTTCCATCAATATCACTAAATACTATCTTACATTTATCCATTATATATCCTCCTCCAATATCTCAATCTCCACATTAGCTTCTTTTAAACTTTCTACAATTTCTTTAGGTGGCATTTTATTTGTAATTAGTATATCTATATCACTTAGTCTTGCTCCTTTAAACTTGCTAGTCTTTAAAAATTTACTATCATCAGCTACTACGCATACTAAATCTGATCTTTCTGAAACCTTCTTTTTAATATAAGAATCTTCTTGATCTTCAATATATATTCCATCTTTTTGAATTGCTGCAGCACCTAAAAACGCAATATCAAAATGAATATTTTCTATTTGTAATATTGTAGCTGCACCATAAAGAAATCTGTTATTCTTATTAAGTTTTCCTCCGAGTATATTAACATCACACTCTTTTTTATAAAGTCGTTCCATATTGTCTATTGAATGAGTAACCACATAAATACCATTTTTAACATAATCACATATCTCATTTAAGGTTGTAGATACATCAAGAAAACAAACCTGTTTGTTTTTTAAGTGATTTGAAGCTTTTTTAGCTAACTCTATTTTTACTGATGAATTCATATTGATTCTTTCCTTATAGTATCCTATTTCAGAAAACAATTCAGGTATTGTAATTCCACCATGTGTACGCACTGCCACCCCCTCATCAACAAGTTTTAATATATCCCTTCTTGCAGTATCCCTAGATATATTAAATTTCTCCATAATTTCTTGATTAGATAAACTCTTCTTTTCTCTTAATAGTTTTAAAATTTTGTATATACGTTCTTCTTGATACATTATTATCACTCCTTAAAAGTGCTTATATTTATATTAATATATTAAGCGTTTTTAAGTATTTTTTCAATATATATAAGTATTTATAAGTATAATTTTGATATTTTAAGTATTTATAAATGATATATTGATTTAAATACGATTCTTTAATCATAATGTATCTTTATTAAATTCCTATAACACAGTCTTCTTCATAAACTATATCTTTGTATTTACAAAAAAGCTCATCAGATTCTTTAGATATATATTTTTATAAAAAAATCCAATGAAGTTATATTTTATAATTAACTTCATTGGATTTTCTCATACAAACTTTAGTTTCTTAAAATATTATTTACTTCACGCTGAAGCTTTGATAAAAGATAACTTAAATTATCGTCCTCATCATTTATAGCTTGATTTATCATATTATCTGCCATATCCATTACAGAATTATATTTTCTAAACCTTGGTGAAACAATTCCACTTTCCATTATTTCATTTAACAATGTCATATCAATATAACTTCCATTAGGTGTACTTTTACTAAGCTCCTCTATGACTTCTTCTGAATTTGTAACATTTTTTAATACTGATACTCCTTGAGAATACTTGAATATTTCTTTTTGTACGTCTTCATCATAAGTTAATGTCTTTAAAAATTCCCATGCCAGCTGTTCTTTCTTTGTCTTAGAATTAATACCCATAAGCAGTGTAGTAACTTCTGATATATTTTCTCCATTTTCACCTGCTGGCAGCTTAATACAATCCCATTCAAATCCAGAATATTTTTTTATCTTCCATGGGTAAGTCTTATATGTAGTATATTCTGAAAATAATAAAGGATGAAAGGCTACTTTTCCATCATCAAAATCTTTTGATGTTACTCTATAGCCATTATTAAGCTTATCTAATTTCTGTATAAAGCTAACTGCTTCTTCAACTTTTTTATCTCCAAAATATGATTTTGTTCCATCTTCATTGAATAAAGTCACTCCATTCGAATATATAGCATCCTCCCAAGTATAATCATAATATCCAAATTGATCTATTATCCCATCATTATCAGTATCCTTAGTAACTTCTTTGCATATCTTATAAAATTCATCAAATGTCCAATTATTACTTGGCATCTGTATCCCTTCATTTTCTAGCAGAGTTTTGTTAACAAACATCATAGTTGGTACACTTTCATAAGGTAATGCAAATTGATTTTCTTCATATTGTCCAAACTTATAAGAAGTATTATAATATTTATTTTTATCAAACTCCTTATCCTTTTGAATTAATTTATTAAGATTCTCCATTGCACCAACATTAGATAATGTATTAAAATCTTCTGGCAAAATCATAAATACATCTGGTGCAGTTCCTTTTAGAAGTTCACTTGATAACCACTCTGAATAATCTTCCTTCATTATTCCATTTACATATTTCACTTCTACTCCTGGATTTTTTTCTTCAAATCTTTTTATAGCATTATCTATTATTTCATATGAATTACTATAAGGAACATCCCAATTACTCCCTGCAAACATTCCAAAAGTTATAATTGTTTTCTTTTGTGATGCTTTTAATACTATAAAAAATATTATTACCAAGAATATACAAACTAGTAATCTAAATATAAATCTTCTATCTTTCATATTTATCACCGAAATCTCTAGTGGTTACGCCTGTTTCTACTGCCCAAATAGCCAATTGAGTTCTATCTCTTAAGTCTAATTTATTTAACACCTGACTCAAATAGTTTCTTACAGTTCCTTCTGATAAAAATAATACTTTTGCTATTTCTTTGTTTGATAATCCTCTTCCAACCTGCTGTATAACCTTCCATTCTGTCTTTCCAATTGTTTCGATGTTCTTTTTATTCACCTTTATTCCTAAATTTCCCTTTGCAAGTTGTGAGAATAACTTAACTACCTTTGTAGCAATATCTGGATTTATCATTGCACCACCTCTAGCTACTGTATGTATACCTTCTATTAATTCCTTCATAGAAACCCCTTTTAATAAGTATCCACTAGCTCCATACTTAATTGCATCATATATATATTCATCATCATCAAAAGTTGTTAATACTATTATTTTTATATCATGATACATTTCTTTTATTACTTTTGTACACTGAACTCCATCCATTTCTGGCATACGGATATCCATTAATATAACATCCGGATTATTTCTTCTTACACTCTTAATAACATCTAAGCCATTGGAAACAATATCAATAACCTCTATTTTTTCATCTGAACTTAATACAATTTTTAAGCTCTCTCTTATTAATTCCTGATCATCAGCAATCAATACTTTGACCATATATATCACCTCGTCTAATTGGTATATTAGCTATTATAGTAAAACCGTTTTTACTACTAAATTCTATACTCCCATTTAATAATTCTACCCTTTCCTTCATATGCTGTAAGCCAAATCCACTTTCTATTTTTTCACATCCTATTCCATTATCCGTTACTATTAAAACTAAGTCATTTTCTCTTTTATATATAGTTACATAAACCTTTGTAGCATGTCCATGCCTTATTGCATTTGTTATACTTTCTTGTATTACTCTATATATAGCATCTTCTTCATCTGAATCAAATTTAAGGTCATCCATTTGATTTTCTAATATTATATTGCATTTAGAAGCATCTCCTATTTCAAATATCATCTTTTCTATTGCTTCTTCAAATGATAGATTTTCTAGCACATCTGGTCTAAGAGCTTTTACCGACCTTCTTACATCATTAATCCCTTGCTTGGCTACTTTTCTTATAACATCAAGCTGTTTTTTAACACCTTCTGGCGAATAATCTATAATTGTACTACATGCATCTATACCTGCAATTATGCCTGTGAGAGAATGTCCAATAGTATCATGAATTTCTCTTGCAAGCCTATTTCTCTCTCTTGTTTCTGTCATTTTTTCAGTTTTACTTGCATAATCTTTAAGTTTTATATTCATTATCTTAAGCTCACTATTAGCTTTATTTAATTTATCATTAAGGACTTTTATCCTTTCATTTTCATCACTTTGTATTCTCATAAGAATAATTACATACAATATAAAACTCATTATATTTATTGATGTAAGCATACTTTTTAATCCTAAAATATAATTTTGAATTCTAGTGTTATAATAAACTAAGTACTTTGAAAATGAAACCATACTAAATTTTAGTGACACAAAATCATAATCACATAAAATATATATAATAATCATAATACTTAAAAATATTAATTTATTATTTCTATCTTTTACATGATAAATTATATCTGCAATTACCACTAGAATTATGCCGTTATAGCTCATATTTAACGCATATAATACTACTGAACATAAGGCTAACTCCATAGTAGAAAACAAGATTATTACACCTAGACGTTTTCTTTCCTGTTTTTCTTTTAATTGCATAATGATTAAAAGTACTATATATGTTATTATTGAAATTATAACAGTAAGATTAGGCTTCATTGGCAAAGTAGGTATTTGCTCTAAAAATTCTCTTGATCCACTAGAATTACTTATTAAATAAGTACTATATGCCATAGTTATAGAGATAAAAAGAATTATTAATAAATTTAGCCATTTCATAAAATAACCAATATACGATAATATCTTATTCCATTTCATTATACTGCTCCTTATTACTATCTAATTTTCTTACTGCCATGCATCTATTTTATATTTATCTATATTCTCACTGTTTATAATCTCAACTGGAACAATTATTTTCTTCTCTATAGAATTTCCTTTAAATATTTCGTATAATTTTTCTGCTGAAATTCTCCCAATATTCTTTGGAGATTGTGCTACTGTAACAGTCATTCTGTTATCCTCTATCATTCGCTTTCCATCTGGAGATCCATCAATTCCATAAACCTTTATATTTTTTATATTCTTTTGTTCTAAAGCCATAATCGCACCTAGTGCACTTGGATCATTCAATGCCATAATAACGTTTGCATCTGGTGCTTTAGCTAGTAAGTTTTCTACAACAGGCATTGCTGTTTCTAATTGTCCATCACAGTTACTTCTTGCAACTATTTTATAATTATTATTATTTTTAATTGTATCTTCAAATCCTTTAATCCTGTCTATAGCTGATTTTGCTATTGTATGCTCTAATAAAATTATATTAGCTTCTTCACTATTTTTCATTAAATCTTTTGCACATTCTACACCAGCATTATAATTATCAGACAAAATGGTACAATCTATTAAATTTTCATCATATACATCTGTATCTATTGCAATAATAATGATTCCTGCCTTTTTTGCATCTTCAAGAGCTGGCTTTATCCCTATCCAATCAACTGTATTTATAAAAATTGCATCCACTTTCATATCTATAAAGTCATATATTTCTTCAATTTGTTTGTCTAAATTTAAAGCTGGATCTCTTGTTATTAAAACATCACCTTGTTCTTCAACTATATAACGTATTTCTTGATTTATGACTTTAAAATAAGTATTATTCATAGTCATATAAGTTGCACCAATTCTTCTTTGATTTTCTACTCCATCAGCAGAATATATGCCATCACTATCAATATAAATAAAAATACCTATTGTGCCTATAAAAAACATGAATATAAGAATAATAGCTATTAGTGTTCTTCTATACTCCCTTATCATATCTCCCCCCACTATTTTCTAAAAACTCATTACAATACAACTATATATTATCTCATTTTTTCTATTAAATCCAGTTTATCACAATATATTCTATTTAAGTATATAATAGAAATACTTAATAAAATGTAGTATGACAATTGTATATCAATTTTATATAATAAAATCAAAAAATTATCTAATTAAAGAATCTCTCAATTTGATTTAACCTTTTTATCAGACAGAAACATGTAATATATATAATTAATTGAATCATATGAAATAAAATCATATAATCAAATAGAAGTAAAGAATATTTAGGAGGGAACCAACATGGAAAAAGGTAATTTTAAGTTAGGCAGTCTACCTTATGATAGATTCACAATTGAATCCTTCGAAGCTGAAGGCAAAAATATTTTAAATAAATTTAAAGAGGCAAATTCTGGAGAAGAACAATTTACAGTTCATAGAAAATATTATGAATTAATAGAAAAAATGGCTACAACAAGAATTTTAGTACAATTAAGATATGATGGTAATGTTACTGATAAGTTCTATGAAGATGAACAAAATTATTATGATTCAATATGGCCTAGAGTTACAGCTTTCGAAACTGAATATAAAAAAGAATTATTCAATACTAATTTCAGATGTTATTTGGAAGAGAAGATAGGAAAGATCGCCTTTAAAGATATAGAATTTGATTTAAAATCTTTTGATGAATGTATCATTTCTCTAAAGCAAGAAGAAAATACATTAATTTCTGAATATAACAAGCTTCTAGCAGAAATTAAAATTGATTATGAAGGTGAAAAATTAAATCTTTCTCTTTTAGGAAAATATTTGACTAATAAAGATAGAAATATAAGAATATCAGCCACTAAAGCTAGAAGTCTAGAGCTTTCAAAAATCAAAGATAAGTTAGATGACATTTATGATAAAATGGTCAAAAACAGAACTGAACAAGCTAAGAAATTAGGCTATAAAGATTATGTAGAACTTGCTTATTACATTATGGGAAGAACTACTTATGGAATAGAAGAAGTAAGAAAGTTTAGAAATCAAGTCAAGAAATATTTAGTTCCTTTTGCAAGTAAATTACATGATGAAAGAAGAAAGAGATTAGAATTAGAAAACTTAGATTCTGTTGATGAAGGAATTTATTTTAAAGAAGGAAATCCAACACCTATTGGAACTGCTGATGATATTTTTAGAGCTGGAAAGAAAATGTATAGTGAATTATCTGAAGAAACTAATGAATTCTTTAATTTCATGTTAGATCATGAACTTTTTGACGTACTTGGCAGACCTAATAAAGCTGGTGGCGGTTATATGGAAATGCTATTTACTTATAAAGCCCCAATAATTTTTGCAAACTTTAATGGTACAAGTGGAGATATAGATGTTATAACTCACGAATGTGGCCATGCATTCCAAGGATTTATTACAAGAAATGATGAAATTAGAGAACATAACAATATAAAAATGGAAACAGCTGAAACTCATTCAATGTCTATGGAATTCTTTACAGAAAAGTGGATGGAATTATTCTTTGGCAATCGTGCTGATGATTATAGAAAAATGCATTTAGAAGATGCTATAGCCTTCATTCCATATGGCTGTATGGTAGATGAATTCCAAGAAATAGTTTATTCTAAGCCTGAACTTACTAAAAAAGAAAGAAGACAAGTTTGGAAAGACTTAGAAAAACAATATAAACCTCATTTAAAATATGAAAATGATGAATTCCAAGGAGAAGGGCGTAGATGGCAGCTTCAAAAGCACATATACATGTATCCATTCTATTATATTGATTATTGTATAGCTCAAACTTGTGCTTTACAATTTAAAATTAAAATGGATGAAAATTATGAAGATGCATGGAATAAATATTTATCCTTTTCTAAAGAATCTGCAAAAGATAGTTTCCAAAATATGCTTCATCATATAGGATTTAAGAGTCCTTTTGAAGATGGATACATGAAAGATTTAGTGTCAAAACTAGATAAATAAATTTAAAATAATTCCAATATAGAATCAATTATAATTATTCTATAGAATAAATCCTATAAAAAAAGTATAAATAGGCAATTTTGTTTTACTCCACTGTCTATCTATACTTTTATTTATTTTATTAAAACTAAGCCCTTACTTCTCGCACAAGTACATTCTCTTGGTTCCTCTGAATGTAAACATTGATATTTGATCTTTTTAGGTGCTTGAATTTCAACTTTCTCTTTTATGTTATTTAATTTATTTTCTTCTTTACCTATTTTGACCACTTCCTTTTATAGCATATTATGATTATATAATAGTAATTATTATTAATCAATCATTTTCCATATTAAAATAAATTTATTCAAAATGCTAATTATTAAGTGTTATCTAAAAACTATTAAATCTAATTATAATTTAGATCATAATATAACAGGCATAAAAAACATCTGCTTTTTATTTTCAACTTTATGAATTTCAAAATCCATTTCATATACTGCCTTTAAGTTTTCTTTTGTTAAAACATCTTCTACAAAGCCATTTGCATAAACAGAACCATCTTTCATCAAAACAATTTTTCTGCAATAAGCTGAACTTAAACTCAAATCATGTAATATTGCAATAATTGTCTTGTTTTCTTCTTCGTTTAATTTTTTTAATGTCTCCATTAATTCAACTTGATATCTAATATCGAGATGAGAAATTGGCTCATCTAAAATCAAGTATTTTGTATCTTGAGCTATTGCCCTTGCTACTAATACTCTTTGTGCTTCTCCTCCACTTAAATAGGAAAATACTTTATCTTTTAAGTAAGTGCAATTAGTGACTTCCATAGCATGATCAATAAGCTCCCTATCTCTTTTAGATAAATCCTGGAATCTCTTTTGATACGGAGTCCTTCCCATAGAGATAATATCATAAACTGTAAAATTCACATCCATATTAACATTTTGAGGTACAAAAGAAATATTAGTTGCTATTTCTTGTCTAGAATATTTATTTATATTTCTATTATCTAAGCAAATACTTCCTTCCTTTATCTCTAAAAATCTAAGAATATGACGTATAAAAGAAGTCTTACCTGATCCATTTGGTCCCAGAATACCATAAAATCCCCCTTCATGAAAATCTTCTGAAATATTATTTAATATATAATTTTCATTATCAGGCTTCCAGCATAAATTATTTACTGATAAAGTTTTATCTTTCATTTTCAACATCTTAAAACCTTCCACTTTTTGTATTACGATAAAGTAAATATATAAAATATGGTGCTCCAAATACTGCAGTAATAACCCCTACTGGTATTTCTGTAGGTTGTGCTATTGTTCTTGCAATAGTATCACAAATAACCATAAAACCAGCACCACCAAAATAAGAAAATAAAATTAAAAATCTATGATCTGATCCCACAAGTAATTTCATGCAATGTGGAATTATCAATCCAACAAATCCTATTGTTCCACTTACAGATACACCGGATGCTACTAAAAGTGCACATATTAATATCAAAATATTTTTTAATCTAACTGTATCTATTCCTAAGCTACTTGCTATATCATCACCAGTCAAAATTACATTTAAGTCTCTGCCAAACATAAATATAGTAGTAACACAAATTACTGATATCACCGTTAAGAATATAACCTTATTCCAATTAGCTGAACTAAAACTTCCAAGCTGCCATAAGTACACTTTTTCTAATTGCTCCCTATTATAGATCATAAGTAAAGATATTAATGCACTCAGCATTGTTCCTATAGCTGTTCCTGTTAATAACAAATTTGTAGTCATAAATTGTCCACCTAAACAACCAATTTTATATACTAAAAGTACTGATAAAACAGCACCAACAAAGGCAAAAATACTAGTTATTCCTAGACCAAAAAAATTCAATGTAATTCCTGATAAAATAGCCAAAGTTGCTCCAAGGGATGCTCCTGATGAAATCCCAAGTATATGAGGATCTGCTAGAGAATTTCTAAATATTGCTTGGAAGGTGCACCCCACCACTGCAAGGGCTCCTCCAACAAGAGAAGCCTGCAATATCCTCGGTAGGCGCACCTTCCAAATAATAACTTCATATACTTCTTTTATATCTGCTGTATCTATCAAATTATTTATAATTGGAATTTTAGAAAGTATAACTTTAAAACTATCGCCAATTGTAATAGATGATGATCCAACAGACGCAGAGGCTAATATACATAGGAACAAAAAAATACTCAATATAATAACATAAAAACAATACTTTTTTTTCTTTGCTTCCACTCTATTATCCTCCTATTATTTAAATGCTTCTGGATGGAATATTTCAGCTAATTTTAATAATCCTTCTGAATTACGGTAGCCTTGACGATCTAATAGATTATTGTCAATTTCATATACTCTACCTTCTTTAACAGCAGTTAATTCTTTATATCCTTCTGTAGACATAAAGTTTTCTTTTTCACCTGCTCTTACGACTATAATATCTGGGTCTGATTCTAATAATGATTCTAATGAAAATGACCAGTTATCTGATTCTGGTACTATATTATTTCCACCAGCTAATTTTATAAGCTGACCTACAAATGTATTTTCTGGTGCTGAGAAGTCTCCACTTTCTCCATATCCAACAACATAATATACACTCGGCTTTTCTAATTCAGAAACAGTTTTTGTAACTTTATCAATTGAAGCTTTCATTTCTTCTACTGTCTCAGTTGCTTCTGGCTGTTTATTTAATGCTGTTCCTAATGTCTCAATCATACCATATACACCAGTAACATCATTTTCTTCATATAAACCAATCACTTTAATACCTGCTGCTTCAAGTTTAGCTGTATTTTCTTCATCAAAATGTGTAGAAGCAATAACTAAATCTGGTTCTAATCCAATTATCTTTTCAATATCTGGTTTTCTTAACGTTCCAATAGATTCTACATTCTCTACTTGCTCTGGATAATCACAATAATCTGTTCTTCCAACTAATTTATCTTCTGCTCCAAGTTTATATATAATTTCAGTTATATTGGGAGCTACAGAAATAATCTTCTTCGGTTCTTTTTCAAGTGTTAGCTCTTTTCCAAACGAATCTTTAATTTTAACAGGATATGATACCTTTTCTGATTGAGCTGATTCCTTTGCATTATTTCCACCTGATACATTGCTATTTCCACAACTCATTAAACCTATAGACATGACAACAAATAATAGTAATACCGAAACTTTTTTTAATAGTTTATTCATTTTATCTCCTTCTTGTTTTCTCCCGCCCAAAGAAGAACACGATTTAAGTTATGGCAGGTTTCCTGACTTAAGAATCATATTACTTACCAAATTCCTTCTCAAGCTTAATGCTCAATGGTAAATATAATTTTGGCTTTCATCCTCTCTCACAGTAGTGGGGGCTGCTATGGAATCTCACCATATTCCCTTTTAACTTCTAAACATTATGTTAATATAGAAGCACCATACTAATACGCAATTTATTATATATACCTCTTTAATATATTTCAAGGATAAATAATTTTATTAACTTTGAAACATAAATATGAAATTCATATAGCTGCTGTATTATCAGTATCTTATAAAATAAAGCACGTTAAAAGAATATATATTTTTAAATTCTTATATTCTTTTAAAAAAACACACATCACTATAAAATGTGCGGTTTTCAATAAACTATTTCTCACTCTACTTCTTCAATATACTTACAATTAATGTATATATGATTTAGAAAAATAAATAATCTTTCATAAAGCGGATATATTTTTTCACCAAATCTGCCTTCTAAAATCTCACCTATTTCTTTAACAGTTTTGATCCCATCAATCTGCATAAATACTTCACTGCTATATTCATCTAACATTATCTTTTTATACATAGGAATTTTAAATCTTAACCTTCTAAAAAACTTCTGTATTTTATGATCTTGCTTTTCAAGTACAGTAACTCGCCTGTTTTTATCTACTTCATATTTAATATAGTCACATATTTTAAATTTTAAGTTTAAAACTTCATCATTATTCATTGTTGTTCACCTTAGATAACATGATTGGTATTGTAGTAGCTACAACTAAAATTACTAATAAAAGTATAGCCATCATATTACTATCAGCAAATCCTAATGGAGTTTTAGGTGTTATAATCCCAATTACTTGTAATACAATTCCTAACAATCCTATTATAGATCCACCTGCAACAAGCCCTGATGATAAACTTATTCCATTTGATACCCTAATTTCTTTTTCCTTTTCACTTTTACTCATTTTTTCAACAAATACCCTTATTAAGGCTCCTACTAATATTATAGAAGTTGTTGATATAGGTAAATAAAATCCTATAGCAATAGTCATTATTGGTAAATCCAATAAGAATAAAAATAATGCCATAACAACACCTACTATAATCATAGGCCAAGGTAAATCACCTGACATTATACCTGAAGTTAATGTAGACATTAAATTGGCTTGAGGCAATGCAAATTGTGCATTTACTCCTGTAACCGCTAATTGTCCTGAAAGTACCATTATTGTTCCTGTAACAACTATAACACCTATTATACTTGCTATTGCAAAGGAATTTTGCATTTCTTTTTTACTTCCACCTATTACATATGTCACTTTTTGGGATTGACTATATCCACCGGCTACTGATATTGCTACAACCATAAATGCAGCAAATAAAAGTAATGATTTATTATCAGCTTTAGTAGTCCATCCCATTATAACAAATACTAATGTTAATATAACTAATGAAGCTATTGTCATACCTGATACAGGAAGATTTGATGTTCCTATTGTACCAGTTAAACGTCCAGCAACAATTACAAATAATAAGGATAAAATTAATGAAACAATCACGGCTATTATAGCCATTGTAGTACTTTGAGAAACTATAAATGCTGCTATAAATGCTATTATAATTCCTCCTAAAAGTACCATGATTTCACCTGAACTCTTTCCCGAGTTTTTATCACTTCCTGATTTTGCTTTGAATGTTTCTTTCAAAGAAATAAATATAGTAGGTATAAGCTTAATAGCTCCTATTATACCTCCACAAAGCATCATTCCTGCTCCTATATACTTAACATAACTTGATGATATTGCATTTACATCCATTTGATGAAGTAATATTGTAGCATCATTCCATGTCTGCATATTACGATCTGCCAAATCAGTGAAATAACCTATCAATGGAGCAATACCAAAGTTAGCTAAAACTGAACCTGCAAACATATATAAAGATACTTCTAATCCTACAATAAATCCTATACCTAATAATAATGGATTTACTTCAGTAGAAAACTTCCACTTATAAAACTTACTTCCTATAAAATTAATAGTATTATTAATTACATTTAAAAATGATCCTGTTAAAATATTTATAATACCACTTATTACAAAACCAATTCCCATAAATTTTATAGCATCTCCGCCACCTTCTGATGCAACAAGAGTTTCAGAAATTGCCATTGATTCTGGATACATAAGCTTTCCATGCTCTTCAACTATTAAGTAGTTATAAACTAATGATAGACAGCCTATACCAAATAAAGCTCCACCAATCCCTATGCTTACTCCTTCTAAAAAAGTAATATTCCTTCCTATTAATATGATTGCAGGTAACACAAAAATCATACCACTTGCTATAGATTCTCCACCACTTGACATTCCTTGTATTATGTTTTTTCCTGCAACTCCTTTGCTGCTTGCAAATGCCTTTATAAACATTGAACCTATTATAGCACCAGGTATTCCTGCTGCAACAGTTAATCCAGATTTCATGCCTGAATAAGCAGTAGATGCTGCAAATAGAGCTGCTAATATTATTCCTATTATCATTACTGCTAAATTTGATCCTTTATTTGATTTGCCAGATAAATATGGAACATATTCTTTTCCATCTACTCCGCCATAAGCTTCTTTAGGTAATTTGTTGTTCATAAAATATTCTCCTTCTTTTGTTTTATTAATCCAATTATATTTAGTATATCCATTTTATTATTTAAAATAATTTAACCTTTTATTTTTTATAAAATAAATATAAATTTTTTCTATAAACAAGTAGTACATATTTAAACCTTCTAACACTTAAAGAAACATTTGATATGAATAAAGAATCTAAAAAATAAAGAAACTCACAAAAATCTAAATATAAGATTTTGTGAGTTTCTTAGTTATAGTAAAAATGATCTTTTTATATTAATATTTAAAGTCATCTAATGGAATTTTAAAATGAATTTTGGTCCCTTCATCAACCTTGCTTTCAATTTTTAAAGATGACTTATCTCCAAAGTATATTTTCAAACGCTTATATACATTTTTTAATCCTATAAAGCTTTTCAAGTTTGAATCATTACTTTCTTTGTATATTTCTTCCATCATCTCTTTACTTATTCCTACTCCATCATCAATTACTTCAAAATATACAAATTCATCCCTCTTATCTATATTTATAATCAAATTTCCATTTGAAATTTTAGGTTCAAACCCATGAATAATCGCATTTTCTACCAATGGTTGTAATAAAAAGTTTGGTATAATAATATCATTCAACTCTTCATTTATTCTTATATCCACATTAATCTTCTCTCCAAAACGATATTTTTGAATAAGAAGATAATTTTTTATTGTTTTAAGCTCTTCCTCAATAGTAATAAAGCTGTTCTGTTTAATTGTTGCACGCAGAAGCTCTGCCAGTGCTGCCGTCACATCAACAATATCATTATTATCAGTTGCATATGCCATAAATAATATTGTATCTAATGTGTTATATAAAAAATGTGGATTAATCTGCATTTTCAAAAATTCCAATTCAGCCTGTCTTTGAGATATTTCTAGTTTATATACTTTTTCAATAAGATTTTCAATATTATCGAGCATTATATTATAGCTGATGCTAAGCTTTCCAATTTCATCATTAGTGTTTATCACTGTTCTTTTCTTAAAATCACCATTACCAACATACTCCATATTTTCACACAACTCATTAATTGGATGAACTATTTTATTAACTAAATACAATATTATTACAACTGCAGCTAAAATTACAACTGCATTTAAGCATACTATTATCATAGTAAATATATTAATTTCTTTTTGTAATTCATTTTTAGGGATTGTTGTTATCAGAGTCCATTTGTTGGTCATCTGATCTCCTGAATAGATATAATTTGTCTTTTCTATAATATCTGAATGATAAACAAATGCTCCTTCATTTTCCTTATCCTTATTACCAAAATATTTCCAAAGCTTTTCTTTGTTATTCGAATACATAACAAGATTATCTTCACTAACAGCATAAGTCCCACTTGTATAACTTGATGAAATATCATTTATTATATTTTTAAAATATCCTTCCTTACATACAAGATTAATATATCCTATTGGCTTTTGAGTATCCAGATCAATAACAGCCCTTGCTACACACATACTGTTTTCATTATCTCCTGTCACTCTCCATAAAGTGCTTCCATTAGCTTCATATATTTCAGATTTTGAAAACATCTTTTTTGTATCTTCTAAAATATTTTGTTTTGTATATATTTCAATATTGCTATTAGAGATAACACTAAGAGAGATTATGTCGTTATTAAACAAACCATAAATATCTAAAATATCTCTTATATTTTTATTAACTTCTATTTTTTCAAGATCTGTTATACTACTTTTATTGGCTATTCTCAAACTACTTTGTATATCTCTATTACTCAATATGTTAAAAGTAATTTCTTCAATCTTATTAATATTATTCTGAAGATTGTTTGTTGCCTGCATAGTAATATCATCAATATACTTGTCTGTTTTCTGTTTTATTTTAGATGAAAAAATAAAAACTGATATTCCTGATATACATATACTTATGAAAAGAATCAAAGTGACAACCAATAATATAAGTTTAGACTTTAAATTCATATTACTAATTATCACTTTGATTTTATTCATGTCAGCACCTCATTCTAAGTTTATAAATAATATTAATTTCATTTTTTATATTTGTTTTCACACATCATATCCAAAAGTTCTTTCAATGAATAATCTTTATGTAGTTCATTGCTTTTCCTATACTCAATAGGTGTACACCCAAATGTCTTTTTAAATATCTGACTGAAATACCTTTGATCATTAAGACCTATTTTTTCGCAGACTATGTTAACTTTATCTTTAGTATTCCTAAAAAAACTAAGTGCATTTAGCATCCTTATTCCAGTCAAAATATCAATATAAGAATACTGCGTTTCTTTTTTTATCAATCTAGATAGGTGAATACTGCTGAAATGATATTTTTCAGAAATAGAACTGAGTGAAATATCATGCATATAATTCTCAGACATGTATTTTAAAATTTCCAGCACTGTATCATTACTCTGCCTGAAACTATGTAATATCTGTTCTGTTAATGACATGGATAATGACATATTTTCAAATTCATTTATTAACTTGTTTTTATAATTAATTGCTTCAATTTCTTTAACTATAAGTTTAACTGTCTTTAACAATTCATTTGGCTTAATCGGTTTCAAAAGATATTCAATTACATTTGACCTTATGGCACTTCTTGCATATTCAAAATCACTAAAACCACTTAATAAAACAATCCTTGTATTCTTACTATTTGATTTTATATATTCAGCTAATTCCAATCCTGTCAATCCAGGCATCTTAATATCAGTAATAAGGATATCTATATTATTTTCTTTTAATATTTTTCTTGCCTCAATTCCATTTTCAGCACATAAAATTTCATTAATTCCAATTGTATCCCACTTTAAGGACATAAGACCTTTTCTTATAATAAATTCATCATCTGCAATTAATAATGTCATTTTAACTCCTTTATACACATAACAACTCTAATATATATTCTCTTATTAAATATCCTAAAAATATTGATAGTGTGAGCTCTATTTAACCCTTTACAGCTCCCGAAACCATTCCCTCCATAATATTCTTATGAAGCAATATATATACTATTATACTAGGAATTATGGTTATTACAATAGCAGCTATTAATCCTACATAGTTTGTCATATACTGTCCTTGGAATGCTGTAAGACCTACTGGTAAAGTCATTTTTGAATTATCAGTAAGGAAAATCTGAGGCAATAATAAATCATTCCAGATATTTATGAATACTATAACTGCAACAGTAACTACTGAAGATTTTGAAATCGGTAATATTATCCTAAAGAATATTCTGAATATACCGCACCCATCCATAACTGCTGCTTCTTCAATATCTTTTGGAATTGTAGATAAGAATCCTGTTAAAATGAATACTGCTAATGGGAAAGCTCCTGCTACGTGAGGAATTATAACAGATGCATATGTATTTAATAATCCAAGCTTATTGAACATTGAAAATAATGGTATTACAGTTGCATATGCAGGAATCATCATTCCTAATAAAAACAGATACATAGTTGCTTTTGATAATTTCCACTTCATTCTTGCAATTGCATATGCAATCATGCTGCTTAATAATACACCTATAACAACTGCTGTCACAGTTACAATCACCGAATTAATAAAGTATCTTCCAATGTTTCCAACTTCAAATGCATAAATATAATTTTCTAGACTGAATGAAGATGGAAGTCCCCATGGATTATCAAATAATTCATTACCAGTCTTAAAAGAATTTAGAAATAGCCATATTATCGGATAAAGACAAAGAACTGTAAATGCAACAAGAGGTATATATTTTATACCTGTAGATACTTTTTCTCTATTGTTATTCTTCATTATTCTCTCCACCTTTTAATATTCGATTTTTTCAGATTTGAATACTGTATTTGACAGAACTACTGCTAAAACACAAAGTATTAATAGAATTGTACCTATTGATGCTGAATATCCATATTTAAGATTTCTGAATCCTTGATAATACATGTATGTTGAAAGCAATTCACTTGCGTGATCAGGGCCTCCGCCTGTCATAACTGCAATCAAGTCATAATATTTTAAAGATCCAGTTATAATTAAAACAACATCAATTTTTAAAATATGTTTAATTAATGGGAATGTAATATCCTTAAATTGAACCCACTTTGATGCTCCATCAATTTCTGCTGCTTCATAAAGAGAACTTGGAATGTTTTTCATTGCAGCAAGCTGAATTATCATATGATATCCTACAAACTGCCACATAACTACTACAATAATACATATTAATGTTGTTTTAGGATTTGATAGCCACTGCTGCTTTAATCCGCCAAGTCCTAGCATTTCTAATATCTTATTTACTAATCCAAATTCAGGATTGTATATAAATGTCCACATTAATCCTACTGCAACACCACAGATAACGCTTGGAAGGAAAAATACTGTCTGAAAGAAGTGGCTTCCTTTGATTTTATTAAAAATAATATTAGCAAAAAATAATGCCAGTGGTACGTGTGCAATAAGTGAACCTATAACCATTAATATGTTATTTCCCAGAGCCTGTCTGAACGTCACATCGTTAAAAAGATTAATATAATTCTTGAATCCTATAAACTTTCCTGGACTCATTAAATCTGTCTGATAAAAACTTATACCCAGATTATATATAATCGGAATAAGTAGAAACACAAAATAAATCAATAATCCTGGAAGAACAAATAATGCTATGTTTTTCTTATTACCTAAAATCTTATCCATAATTAGAATCCTCCTATAAGATGTTTATACTTAATACGGTTAATAAAAATATTAACCGTATTATTTTAATCTATCTGTTTTTATTATCTTGGGCAAATTTCTCTAAATCATTAAATTGAGATACTGGATCCTTGCCTCCAAAAATAGACTGACATTTATTATTAAATTCAGTACCTTCTCCTGCTCCAAATGCACGGTCATACCAAGGTGTTAATCCAACACTGCTTTCTGAAATCTTTAAGATATCATCTGCTACACCTGAAACTTTAGCTGTATCATAATCTAATTCAATTGCTGGTATACGTCCAAGTCTATAAAGCATTTTTTCCTGATTTTGTTGTGACGTAAAGAATTTTAAGAAATCAACTGCTGCTTCTTTATTCTTTGAATTTTCACTTATTGAAAGACATGTATTTAATGATGCAACTGGAATATTGCTGTTTTCGTTATTTTTAGCAGGCATTACAAATGCGCCCACATCATCCTTTATGCTGCTTGTTTCTTCATCTAATAAGTTTGGTACATCCCATGATCCCATATAGTACATAGCTGCTCCGCCTTCTTTAAATGTCTTCTGGCTTTCTTCAGTTGATAATCCCATGAAATTTTCTTTAAAATATCCTTTATCAATCATCTTCTGTGCTTCTAATGCTGCTTCAACATGACTTTCATTATTCCATTTTACTGTTCCATCAAGAACTCCGTTATATAACTTCATTCCTCCAATCCCAGTTGAAAGTTGCTGAACAAACTGCGCTGGAATCCACGCATCTGTTACACTTAAAGTCATAGGAGTAACTCCATTATTCTTTAAAGTTTCACATACATTCAAGAAGTCATCATATGTAGTTGGAACTTCTACATTATTGTCTTTAAAAATCTTTTTATTATAAAACATTACTGCAACAGATTTTTCTGTTGGTATTGAATATATTTTTCCATCATATGTTACAGGATCAAATACACCTTCTGTAAATGTATCCTTCCATTCTAAATCCTTATTTAATGCTTCTCCAACTTCATAAACTTTTCCACCCTCTACAAAAGGCTTAAGATATGCAAGTTCGAATGTCTGGAATATATCTGGAACATTATTTGCTGCCATTAATGTCGTTAATTTAGTTTTAAATTGTTCATTTTCATAATATTGTACTTCAACTTTATATCCTAAATCATTAGTTTCTGAATATTCATCTGCTATTTCCTGGAATGTTTTTGTTGAAGGATCTGTAGGTGTTGCACACATCATCATCGTAAGCACCTTATCTTCTGAACTGCTTTCTTCTGAAGCTGCACTATTTCCACATCCTGCGAACATACTAACCCCTAACGTTGCCATTAATAAAAATCCTGCTAATTTTCTCATTTTCATATTAAACACCTCTTCGTTTTTTATTATTTCTCCCCCATATAACTAAATATGAAATTTTATATAAATATAACTAATCTTCTTCAACTACAATTAAGTTCCATGGAGATAACTTTATTTCTTCCCCATTCGCTATTCTTTTTTCACTTGTCAATTCAACTCCATCATTATGTATGTAAGTTAATTTCTGTTCACATTCAGAATAATTAAAATAATACACTATCTTTTTATTGTTCATATTGTATCCATGCTTAATTATTATTGGAAAATTAAATTCTTGATCATTAGTGTATAACCCTGATTTTTTTAATACTAAAGTGTATATTTCTTTTAAAGCATTTTCACTAACCCTACAGCCAATATAAGTTGCTGAACCTTGTCCAAACTCATTATGAGTTACAGCTGCGTATTCTTTCCAATTGTAATGATCATACCTTGAAATAACTTCTGCTGTAGTAGGTTTTAATAATTCCATCCATGTTTTTATTGTCTTATCTTCATCCGTAAGATTATCAAATCCAGTAAGTTTAACATTTTTAGGAATAGTAAACTGATTATATGTAACTCCACAACATTCACTAAGGAAATTAGGCTGCTCATTGATGCTTACTTTTAAATATTCATTTGTAAATCCTGATTTAAAGCTTACTATTAAATGTCCTCCATTCTTTACATACTCATTCAGTTTCTTTAATAATTCATCTGGTGCTGAATATAATGCTGGAACAACTATCACCTTATATTGTTCTAGATTTTCTGATAATGGATATATAAAATCTGTACCTATATTCATTTTATATAATTCATCATACATCCATCTTACAACATTATTGTAATTAGTATCTTCATCTATCTTAAACCACTCTAATCCTGTAAGAGACTCATTGCTGACTAATATTGCAACATCATTTTTCTTTTTTAAATTAACAAGCTTGTCTCCAAACTTTTTAAATTCATTCCCTATTATTACTGCTTCATTATACGTTTCATTTTCTTTCAGATCGTGACTAAGTAAACCTTTCCAATAAGTTTCAAAAGAATTGTGTATTGAATGCCAATGCCAATACATAACCGAATTTGCACCACTTGCAATATGGCTGAAAGCCTGCAATCTAAGCTGTCCCTTGTATGGTACCCATTGTGGGAAACCTTGAGCTTCTGTTTCTAATACAAGATAATTATCACCTTTAAGAGATCTTGTCATATCTCCTCCAAATGAAATTTCTGCTCCTGTCAAATCATCCTGCGTTGGATGATATATATCTACCCCAGCAATCGTAAGACATTTTGAAGCTTCAAAATGGTTTACTTTGGGCTGAACTCCATATGAATATCCTATCCAGTCAAAATCAAAATTGTGTGTGATAAACTGGTCTTCTCTTTTGTATTCCTTTATAATATCTGACTGCCATCCAAGATACTTATCAACAATTGTTCTTTGGAATTTTTCAAATTCTGCACCCAGACTTCCATTTATTGTTCCAAGCACATCAGGGAAATCCTCCCAAGCATTTATTCTATTGCTCCAATAATCTAATCCAAATTCCTTATTTAGTTCATCTAAATTTTGAAATTTTTCTTTCAGATATTTTATAAACAACTGCTGAACATTTTTTCCTGCTGTATCATAGTGTTTTGTTTCATTATCAAGCTGATATCCTATGACACATTTTCTATTACATACTCTTTCAATAATCTTTCTAATAACTCTTTCACTATGAAATAAATAAGCTGGACTGATAATATCCATATTTTGACGCTTACCATAAATTTCTGGACCACTCTTTGTGACAGCTAATACCTCTGGATGCTCTTTAGCAAGCCATGTCGGAAATGCGTATGTCGGAGTTCCTATTATGACACTTATTTCTGCTTCTTCCATAGCCTCTAAAACTCTATCTATATGATAAAAATTATAGATTCCATTTTGAGGTTCAACTGTACTCCACGTTGATTCAGCAATACGTACTACATTTATTCCTGCTTTTTTCATCATTTTAATATCTTCGTGCAGCCTATCATATGGCATATATTCATCATAATATGCTACACCGTACAACAACTTATTCATCAAACTCCCCCTTACTCTTTATTAAATCAATAATATCATTATGTAATCGTATAATATATACAGAAATTTAACTCATTTTGTTTGTTTTTTATACATATTTAACAATTAGATAACAAAATTTTATATTATTTATATTAGTAAAACTATTGCAACTAGAGCGATTGGCTACATTACTAGATATGCTTATTTAGAAATTTATTTACAAGTGATTTTATTATATTTTCACTTGGAAAATATTGTCGTTATATAGCAAAATATAGTTAAAGATATTTACTATATCTATCAAAATCTAACATACAAAAATCCTAATCACTATTTTTATTAGCAATTAGGATTTTTGTACAAGGCAAAATGTATTTCTTCACGCTTTTTCTCTTTCACTTCAATTCTCTCAATTAAACTATTGTATTTATCATCTTGAATGCTTACCTCAATGTATATTTTGCAGTAGTTTGTTTCTTTTATTACTTTTGTTTCATTTTTCCTAGGTATCGACTGCAACGCATTTTCTCTTTTTCTTAAAATAGAAAAAAGTACTATTCAAAGCTCTTATTTCTAATTAAATTATATATTATCACACCTACTTCATCACCATATATCGCTATTCTCACCATATCTTCAATATTTGATTTTTTATTTTTATAATTCTCAATAAAATTATCAAGTTTATCTTTGTTATAATCTATACTTCCCAATGATTGTACTATATCACCGTTTTGACTTGCAATTTTAGATTCATATTTCTTTGGTAACTTCTCTAATTCTTCATAATATGTCTTATTCTTTATATACGGAATCAATGCACCATCCGAACCTAATGTATATCCATTAATAGTAACATCATGATACCTATAGCCATTTAAATAAAAATAATACCACTTTTCCCTCTCTCTCCATCCAACTGACCATGAACTTCATTCTGTATTCCACCAGGCTTTAGAATCTTTCTTCCACTCTGCATTTGCTCAAATAGGATATAATTAACCCACTAATGCTATCATTAATTAACTTTTTATTCCTTTTATAAAGTTTCACTTATTCACATCTATTCACCTCTATATTATAGTATAGCTGAAATATTTTTAGTTAAAATATTATTCTTTATTATGGTGGAATGTTATCATTCTGCAATGTTCCGGAAAAATTATTGTATTAAAAGAATGGGATTTGATAAAATGAAAAATTCAGATTACAATTATACAACTGCTCAATCCATTTCTAAAAAATTAAGATTTATATCTATATTTATATTAATATAAATAACTAAACCAAAAAAACTACTATCAATCAGAGATTAATAGTAGTTTTTTATAATGATTAAAAAATCTTACACTATAGTATACTTAATCAAATAAAAAGTCTTTAGTATAATATGTTAATATTCTTGTAAAAATAATCATTTATATATCTATAATTCATTTTTCTAGTTCAATCCTGCTGCTGCTTTACGATTGCTTATTTCCTTTTTTGCTCTATCTATATAGCTATTTATCTTACTTCTTTCTGAATCACTTTTTGCATTTTGTAAATTATGTTCATAAACTCTTAAAATTTCATTTTCATTTTTAATATCTATTTCTGCATTCATTTTATTCATACTGATTACTTCCTTCTTTAAATTTAATACTATTTTATATAATAATAAAATTTCATAAATTTCATTTTTACTTATATTAAATAATACTATTTATATAGTAAAAACAAAGTTTAATATTGATACAATAATTATATCTTTCGATTCTAAATATATGCATTTATAATTTCCATAGCTTTCGATATTATATCTAATATATTTTCTTTAAATATTTTTTTCGCCTCCTGGATATTATTTGCATCTATTTAAACTAATTCTTTGCACTATACTATAACTCTATTTTTGTTAAACACCTCTTTTTAATACCTCATATTAACATAGCCAATACTTTTTATGATTAAAAAAATGTATATATTAAAGTCCTCAGATGATAATTATTAGATATCTCTTTTCACTAATTATTATAGCACTTTTATCTTTATTTGTTAAGAAACAACAATAATTATATTCTATAATAAAAGTAAAAATAATAATAGCTTTAACAGAATTATATTCACTATTAAATTCAAATAAATTACACAATGCTCTTAATCATATTTAGCATCTCATCTTCATCAATGCCATTTGTTGCTGAAATAGAATATGATATACTTTCTTTTTTCCAACCTGCTAGATTAAATACTTTCTCATTATTTCCTTCTAAGTCTACATCTATTCCATTTACTTTTACATCATTCTTAATTTTATAAATGTTATAATCACCACTTATATTGTCAATATCTTTTCCAGCTCTAAAAGTAATATTAAGATCGGAAGAGCACACGTCTGAA
>ERZ810019.29-NODE-29-length-78945-cov-8.30939_pt1 | contig 78945 bp, 75 predicted proteins | sample MGYA00520494_ERZ810019 | MGnify/ENA primary metagenome ERZ810019 (study PRJEB31588, sample SAMN03398862) | human gut metagenome | study: EMG produced TPA metagenomics assembly of the PRJNA231909 data set (A prospective, longitudinal analysis of the... | reverse complement strand
ACACGACGCTCTTCCGATCTTATAATTGTATACGGTAGGTTATTTATGATTAGCAAAAGAATAATAGAAGTATTTGATGAACTAAAATTACCTGCCTTTTATATATCAAAAGGCAATTTTAAAGAATCATGTGTAGTATTTAACTATACAGAAACACCATCATCATTTGCAGATAATGAAGAAGATACAACATCATATGATATTCTTTTGAATTTATATGATAGATAAAATATAACAGAAACAAGTGAAAAAGTAATAAAGAAATTAAATGAATATGGATTTAAGAAAGTCGTCATACAGTCGCACTTGATTGTAATGATGGCTTTTTTAATATGCCAATTAAACTAAAGATAAAATTAGAAAGTAGGAATGATTAATGGAAAAGAGAGCAGAAGGATGTAGACTACTACATTTAGCAAAAAGAATTTCAAGTGGTGGTAAATTAAGTGGTAAATCTATTCCATTAGAAGAGGGAAATCTTGATTTGATAATAGAAAGTGATGATATTGATGTTGATGCAGAAGAACTAGAAAATTTCTTTAATTAAGTAGTGATGCCACCATAGGGATGATTATTGGAATGTTAATAATATCAGTATCACCGATAATGTTAATACTGATATTACGAGCATTAAAACATAATTCTAAAAATTGTGGATTTAATCTTGAAATTAACATAAAAGGTTTTAAATTTTCTTTTAAAACAAAAGAAAAGAATACTCCCATCAATTAGCATTCTTTTCAACAACAATTAATTTAATCTAATAGCCCTAAAATCAAAAACGTTCTAGGAAAGTGTCATGTTACCAGCATGGCACTTTTTTATATTTATATTATAATCTTTATAAAAATAAACATTAAATGTTTTGGTTATCCGTATATAATTTTATCCATCTGCAAAGAGTAGCACGTCTAACTCCTAATAATTTAGCCATTTCTACTTTGGTGATTTCTTTATATTATATCATTATAAAAACTATCTGTCTGTGTCTACACTTCTATACTAACACCAATAGGAATTTTAAGTGTCAGAATTAGTTTTCTTTGAACTAAGAATATAATCTATATCACTTCGAAGAGCATTTATTAAAAGCTGAGCAAGTGTATCTATAGGTTCATTTTCTTCATTAAAAAGATCACAGGAACTAATTGGTAGATTAAGATCTTTAATAAGAGTGACAGCTTTATTTAAAGACTGAAAAGAAGATCTGTTTTTAGATTCATTGGAATTAATTCCATAAAGCCAATATTCCTCTGGTAGTTCGGTTAACTGAGTAATATTTTTAAGTATAGTTTTAGATGGAGTGCGAATTCCTTTTTCAAGTAAGGAATAGTAGCTCTCGCTTATATCCAATTTTATGGCCATTTCTTTACTTTTTAGACTATTCTTAATTCTATAATTCTTTAAACGAATTGAAAACATATGAAATTCCCTCCTATACCGCATTAGTCATATTATAAAATATAAAAATACATAAGTAAATATATGGATTTAAAAAAGCTGCCATAAAAATGACAGCTTTTTTAATGTTTAAACTTAAGCAACTTCATACTTAGTAACAACTCTTTGAGTAAGCTTAGCAGAATTTTTGCTTATTAAGCTTCCAGAGTCAACTAAGAAGATGTTTTTTTCAATTATAAGGTTCATAAGAGCTAAAACTTGAGCTTCTTTGATGTCATTTTTAACACCAGTGATGCTCATATTTGTAGTCTTACCACCTTCAGTATTGAAAGTCATTGATAAGATGTATTCCATAGAAAATATCCTCCTTTCGTAGATTTTTAATAAATGATGCTATTAAGCCTGAGTTAAGCTTGAAGTAACATTTATTAAAGTGTCACGTGTTTCACCATCCATGATGTTTTTGATTGCATCAGCAACATCATATACAGCTTGAAGATCTGAATCTTCTTTAACATTTGAAAAAGTCTTTTTAGCAAATGTTGGGTCGCCGACTTTATCTTGTCCGTTTTGTACTTCTATGCTTATAGAAGTTGATTCTACAGCTTTATTTACTGCCATCTTAAATTCCCACTTTCATTTTTGATCACATAATATATATGATCTTAAAATGAAGATTACAGAATTTACTTATGTTTTTATATAAATATTATTAGTAAATTTAAATTATAAAAAGCTTGTAGCATTGCCATAAGACATAAAAATTGGGCCACGTAGGCGAGTTTAATTTAGCTACTTTTTTATAATTTCAATAATGTGTAATAGTCAGAAAGTATGTAGTAATTAATAAAATTGATCTTTGAAAACTGAATAATTCGATATTGGAAAGTATGATATAATTAGCTCATAATAAACAGATAAATTAGAATTTGGAGGTTAATCATGAAAAAATGGTATGATGAGGAGTACGAATGGGAAATTGAGGTGATAGGGTTTCTTCGGAGTGACCACACAGAGCGGTATTGCCGAAACGGCGAGGAAGTTGGAGATAAGTATACCTGCACCTATGGCTGTCCTGTAAATACGGATGGACAGGGTATTTGCTCCAAAGTAATGATGATTATGTTCCCAATCATGGAGGCTGTCAGAAGTGGCGGAGATTTAGAGAATATTGGTGGAAATAGCAAATGTAGCAAAGATATTGTATGTCCAGATGGCTGCGTTATGTTTAGGATGACGGCCAAGAAACTTGGAAATGAGAATTTTTATAAGGGGAAGTTTTTCGATTAGCTTTAATTTTTATTGTGTTTAGTTTGAAGATAGACCAAAATGTATAAATTTCAGTCTAGATATGAGCTTATTACTACTTAAAAAATAAATAACACCATGTTGTGTGGAATAATGTTTATGGAGTTTTAGCTGATAACAATGCTCTTAACTGGTCTTATTGGGATAAGTGGCTTTGGTTTATTTCAACGACTAGTTTTATCATTTTTATAATTAATTTAATCATAGTTGCATCAAATAAAAAAATAAATAGAATTAAGTTATGAACAGTTTTAAACAACTATTATATTAAAAAAGTAATGGAAGGAGAGAAAATATAAATGATTAATAAAATTTTTTTTAATAAAAGTAATTGGATTAAGATAATACATGTCATTCTATTTATTATTGCAGGAATGTATATACTAGAATCTATATTTATTAGAGGACTATTTAGTAATGTTATTTTAGCTTGTATTAATATTATATTAAGTATTGTTGCATTTATAATAGCATTTATAAAGAAAGAGTATAAATTAATCATTATTGATTTTGTTATTCTTAGCATAACTTTATTAATATTTATATATCTAATTTATATTTAAAACATATATTTTTAGTAATAACAACTTTAAATTTATTAAAATACCGTATTATTCAAAATGAATATGCGGTATTTGGGGTACGCAATTCTAAAATAGTATATATATTTTAATTATAAAAATTAAAATAAAAAAAGCACTAAACAATTATAAAACTGTTTAGTGCTTTTTCTCATGCAACATGATCAGAATCACCAGTATCAATAACTATGCCAAGCTTAGTAGAAATAATTGTGTTTAGTTTATTAATTGAACTTGAAAGGCTTCTCATCTGTTTTTCCAATCTTATTAGTAAGTAAGCACTAATTGCAACGGGAAATCCAACATTGCCTATAAGTCCTATTAAATCATTAACATTCTTAATTAGAACATATATATTATGATTGAAAATTAGCATAGAATTAAGTGGATTGCTAGATATTGAAAAAGAAGGTGAATCTTAATTAAGCCTCACCTTGCAATTAATGTTTTAAATCAATAAATATACTAATTTTAAATAGTATATGGTTCATCACAGGATTTTCTGAAAAGGTGCTTTTTCTCAACATCAATCCTTTATTCAAAAACAAGTAAATAGGTCATATAATAGATGTAGAGTATTATTTATCAGAAAATTTCAGGATGAACCTAATATATAATAAGAAACTACAAGTATATTGATAATAAATTATAAAATAGCTATAATATAACAAGTGAAAACGATAAACATTTATATTACTAATATACGGAGGATAATAATAATGAAAGAAAAAAATAGTGAAGATAATATATATAGTTTTATTAGTGATGTATGTAGAAATCAAGAAATGGAAAATGGAATTATAGTTGGATGTGATACAAATTATATTGCAGAATCTATGAATTTAAAAAGATCTAATGTAAGTGCTGTATTAAATAAGCTTTGTAGGGAAGAAAAATTGATAAAGATAAAAGGTAAACCAGTTATTTATAAAATAAATGAAGAATCATTGTTTTATGATATGGCAGAAAACATAAATCCTAATGAACTGTCCGATCTTGATAAATTAGTTGGTAGTGAAGATAGCTTAAAGGGATGTATATTACAAGCTAAAGCAGCAATTATGTATCCTCCAAAAGGCTTACATATATTATTGTTAGGAGAAACTGGTGTTGGAAAAACATTATTTGCAGAAACTATATATAAATTTGCAAAAACAAGTAACATATTAAATGAAGATGCCCCTTTTGTAGCGTTTAATTGTGCAGATTACGCTAATAATCCACAATTACTGTTGTCGTATTTATTTGGAGTAAAAAAAGGAACTTATACAGGTGCTAATGATGATAGAGATGGAATTGTGGAAAAAGCAAATGGCGGAATTTTATTTTTAGATGAAATTCATAGATTACCTCCAGAGGGACAAGAAATATTATTTTATTTAATTGATAAGGGTGAATATAGACCACTAGGAGAAGTGGAAAAGTATAAAAAAGTAAATGTGTTAATTATATGTGCCACAACAGAGAAGAAAGAGAATGCTTTGCTTACCACATTTATTAGAAGAATACCAATGATAATATCTATACCATCTCTTCAAGAAAGAACATATAATGAACGATTTAAGTTAATAAGCAAATCATTTCATATGGAATCCCAAAGAATAAGTAAGGAAATAGTAGTTACACCAGAAGCTATAAAAAGTCTTTTATTATATAATTGCACAGGAAATGTTGGACAACTCATGAATGATATTCAGCTTGGATGTGCAAATGCATTTTTAGATTGTATGATTAATGGAAAAAAGGATGTAATAGTAGATATAAATCAATTTCAAAATCAAGTTAAAATGGGAATACTTAATTATAAAAGCAATAAAAAAGAAATTGATAAAATCGTAATCGAAAATAGTTTGTTTAAATTTACAGGAAATATGGAAAGTCCAATAGAATCTATTAATGAATCTGAAAATAATCTTGGAACTTTATATAGTAATCTTGAAGGCCGTATAGAACAGCTTAAGAAAAGAGGATTAAATAAAGATGATATTTATATGGTTATGAGTATGGATATAGATAAATATTTTAAAAATTATATATATAAAATTTCTACTGGCGTTAATAGAGAAGAACTATCAAAATTTGTTGACAATGCTATTATAAAACTTGTAGAGGATTTTATAGAATGTGCAACAATTACTCTAAATAGAATATTTACACAACAAATAGTATATAGTCTTTGCTTACATATAATTTTTTCTCTTGAAAGAATAAAGCAAGGAAGAGTTATGATTAATCATAAATTAGATGAAATAAAAACTAAGTATAATAAGGAGTTTAAAATATGTTCAAAATTCACAAAAGAGATTGAGCATTTTTATAACATAACTATTCCAGAAGATGAAGTTGGATTTATCACAATGTTTATAACAGATGAATATACAAGCAGTAATGAATATATTGACAACAAGCCAAGAGTTCTTATTGCAATGCATGGAGAAAGTACTGCTACATCTATGAAAAACGTGGTAAATAGATTTTTAGGAAGCAATAATACATATTCGTATGATATGAATTTAGATAAATCAACGCGAGAGGCCTATGAAGAGATAAAAAATATAGTAAAAGAGATAGATGAAGGTTCAGGAGTACTTCTTTTAGTTGATATGGGTTCATTATATAAATTTGGAGAATTGATATATAGTGAAACAGGAATAAAGGTAAAAGTAATAAATATGGTTAGTACACTTATTGCTATTGAAGTTGCTAGAAAATCTTTAATTAATAATGATATAGAAGAAATATATAAGGAAACTTTAGAGAATATAAAATATACATTTCATTATGATGATACAAATTATCATAGATATGACTCAAAAAAAGACAATGTAATAGTTACACTATGTATAACAGGAGAAGGTGCAGCTGTAAAGTTTAAGAATATGATAGAAAATAATATTATGGTTAAAAATAGAAACATAGATGTTTATGCTATGTCCATATTGGATAAAGAAGATATGTTAATAAAGATAAATAGGCTTTCAAATGAAAAAAATATACTTGCTATTGTAGGAAGCATAAATCCAGAAATATATGGTATACCTTTTCTTCCATTTAGTGAGTTATTTAATGAATCAGGATTTAGAAAGTTAGAAAACTTTATTAATATGGAAGATGTAACTCTAATATCTGATGTAGATGAAAATCAAGTAGAAGATATTTGTGACAAAATTATAAAAGCATTTAAAGAAGAAATAAAAAGTTATGATTTAGAAGATATAAAAGGATGCCTTATTAAATTTGTTTATGATATAAAATCGCAATTCAATTTAGTGATAAATTTAGATAGTAGTGTTGGTATATTAATGCATTTAATATCTAGTATTGATAGGATTAAGTTAGGACAATATATAGAAAAAAATATAGATACGAAAGAAATTTTAAAGGAAAGAGAAGAAGATTTAAAAAAAGTAAAAAAAATACTCGAACCTATAGAGAAAAAATGCTGCATGAAATTTTATGATGATGAGATATATTATTTATATACATTAATAACTAAAATATAGTTAGCAATGTGTATATTATATGTGTATATTCTTTATTAATATGTGTATATTTTAGATTGTCATGTGTATAATATAAAATAATTTAGAAAGAAAAGAAAATTTGAAATATAAAAGAGTAAGAATGCTGTAGTGCACATATATTACAGCATTCTTACTCTTTTATAATTCATTAATTATTTAGTTTAAATGTGTATGGCATAGATATTGCTATATATATTTATGTAAATGATATTATTGAATATAAAATTTATTAGGAGGAATAATAAATGAAAATTTTATTGGTTTGTGCAGGTGGAATGTCAACAAGTCTAGTAATGAAAAAAATACGTGCAGCTTTTGGAGAAGATGAGGCTGATTGGTCAGTAAATGCAGATTCAGTAGAAAATTTAGAACAAATAATAGATGATTATGATGTTGTACTTTTAGGGCCGCAAATTGGTTATAAAAAGAATCAGCTATTAGAGATAGCAAAAGAAAAAAACAAGCCGCTTGATGTTATAAATTCAATGGATTATGGAATGGGAAATGGAATTAATATATTAAAACAAATTAAGAAAATGATTAATAAATAAATTGATTTATTAACTAGGAGGTTTTAGATTATGAATAGCTTTATGGAAAAATTAGAAGGTATATTAAATAAGTATTTAATGCCTGTAGCAGATAATTTAAATAAAAATAAAATTATGACAGCCATTAAAGATGGGATGATGTGTTCGCTTCCTGTAACTTTAATAGCATCAGTCGCACTTATATTAAGTAACTTTCCATTCTTAAGTAATTATGCACCAGGTATAGATGCAGTATTAAAAAAGATATTTTCATCTATTAACCCAGTTACATTAGGGCTTTTAGCGATTTATATAATTATAGGTACAGCAAGAAGTTACTCAAAAAATAAAAATATAGATCCAATGTATGGTATTATGTGTGCATTAGCTTCTTTTTTATTAGTAACACCATTCTCAACAGTAACAGATGTAATTGTTGATGGAGAAGTAATTAAAAATGCTACTGTAAGTAATATAATCCCAACAAATGTTTTAGGGGCTTCAGGTGTATTCCCAGCATTAATAATTACATTTATTTCAATAAGTGTATTAGCATATTTAGAACATAAAAAATTTACAATAAAAATGCCAGATTCAGTTCCAGACAATATTGCAAAGCCATTTTTAGCTATTATACCAATCGGAGGAGCTATTCTTGTAGCATTAGCAATTAGATTAGTATTTGAAATTACTCCATTTGGAACATTACAAAATTGCATTGATACTGTTATAACAAAACCATTCTTAAGCTTAGGAAATAATATATGGGTATTTTTATTTATTATTTTTGTATGCCAAGTATTATGGTTCTTTGGAATTCATGGAACTAATTTAGTTCTAAATACAGTTTGGCAGCCAATAGCATTGGTAGCAATGGCAGCTAATTTAGAAGCATTTAGTGCAGGACAACCATTACCATATGTTTTAACAGCAGCTTTCACATGTTTTACAGGACAAGCTAAATTATCAGAAATTGTTGCATTAAGTGTTCTAGGAAAATCAAAACAAGCAAAGGCTATTAGTAAATTGTCATTAGTACCAGCATTATTTAATATACATGAGCCATTTGTATTTGGTTTACCTGTAATAATGAATACTACATTAGTGATTCCTTGGATGATTGTTGAATCACTTCAAGCAGGATTAGCATACTTTTTAGTTGTTTTAACTGGAGCAGTTCCAATATTCCAAGCACCTTGGACATGTCCTCCAATAATACAACAATTAATTGCAACTAATTTTAATCCATGGTCAGTAGTAATAACAATAGCAACATTTGCATTAGGATTTGTCTTATGGGTGCCATTTATTAAATTATTAGATAAGCAATACTTGGAAAATGAAAAGCAATTAGAAGAGAATGCTTAAGAACAATAATAGTTATTTTAAGGAGAAAATATATGGAGCAAGAATTAATAGCACTAAATTTAATATCAAATTCTGGAGTAGCAAGAACAAAGGCTTTTGAAGCTTTATCAAAAGCTAGAAAAGGAGAATTTAATGAAGCAAAGTCTTTACTAAAAGAGGCTGAAGAAAGTTCATTACTTGCTCATAAGGCACAAACAGAATTATTGCAAGCAGAAGCAAATGGTGAGAAGTTAGATTATAGTATTATAATGGTTCATGCACAAGATCATCTGATGACATCAATGTTAGCTAAGGAGCTGATAGAAGAGATGGTAAAAATGTATGAAGAGTTTAGGAAATAATAGTTTGGTGGTGTGGTTATGGAAAAATTAGAATTACAAAAAATATTTGAAAACTTAACATTAAAAGAGAAAATATATCAATTAGTGCAATTATCAGGTGAATTTTTTAAATCAGATACATTAGCAGTAGGACCACAACAAAAATTGGGGATAAGTCAAGAGGTTGTTGATAATGTAGGATCAGTATTTAATATATTTGGAGCAGAGCAATTAATAAGAATACAAAAAGAATATTTAGAAAAAAGTAGACATAAGATTCCATTATTATTTATGGCTGATATTATAAATGGATATAAAACAACATATCCAATTCCACTTGCATTAGGTTGTACTTGGAATCCAGATCTTATAAAAAAAGGAATGCAAAATACAGCTGAAGAAGCAGCTGTTTCAGGTATTCATGTAACATTTTCTCCAATGGTTGATTTAGTTAGAGATGCAAGATGGGGAAGAGTAATGGAATCAACAGGAGAAGATACTTACTTAAATTGTGAATTTGCTAAAGCATTTGTTGAAGGATATCAAGGAGATTTGGATCCAAATAAAAATATAGCTTCTTGTGTGAAACATTTTGCAGCATATGGAGCTCCAGAAGGTGGAAGAGAATATAATACAGTTGATATGTCCGAAAGAAGATTAAGAGAAGATTATCTTCCAGCATATAAAGCGGCTGTTGATAGCGGTTGTGAACTTGTTATGACATCATTTAACACTGTTGATGGAATTCCAGCATCAGGAAATAAATGGCTTATGAGAAATGTGTTAAGAGAAGAATGGGGATTTAATGGAATTATAATTTCAGACTATGCAGCAATTCAAGAACTTATAGCTCATGGCGTTGCAGAAGATGATAGAGATGCTGCTAAACTTGGAATTGAAGCAGGTGTTGATATAGACATGAAGACTCCAGTTTACTCTAATCAACTTGAAGGTTTAGTTAATGATGGAGTTATTAGTGAAAAATTAATAGATGAGGCTGTATGGAGAATTTTGAATTTAAAAAATAAATTAGGATTATTTGAAAATCCATATAGAGGAGCAGATGTAAGTAAAGAAAAGAGTGTAATATTATCTCCAGAAAAAATTAGATTAGCAAGAGAAATTTCTAGAGAATCCATAGTTTTACTTGAGAATAATGGTGTTTTACCAATCTCAAAAGATAAAAAAATTGCCATTATAGGACCACATGGAGAAAACAAAGTACTTTCAGGTTCATGGGCAATTAATAGTAATCCTGATGATGTGACATCATTAGTAGAGGCAGTTAAAGAAAAGATATCAGAAGAAAACTTAATGTATGCAAAAGGTTGTGAAATGACAGAAGATAACTCAATTCTAGGTGGTTTTGGTAGAGCAATTGAAGAAGAAAAAATAGAAGTCGATAAGGAAAAAGACCTTGAAGAAGCTTTAAAAGCTGCTAGTAAGTCTGAAGTTGTTGTTATGGCATTAGGAGAACATTACTTGCAAAGTGGAGAAGGTGGAAGTAGAACAGAAATATCTTTGGAACAGGCTCAAGTAAATTTAATTGAAAAGGTAAAAGAATTAGGAAAACCTATAGTATTAGTTTTATTTAATGGAAGACCATTAGTATTAACAAATGTAGTTGATAAAGTAGATGCCATTATAGAAGCATGGTTCCCAGGAACAGAAGGAGGACGTGCAGTTTCAGATGTATTGTTTGGAGATTATAATCCATCAGGACGTTTAACTATGAGCTTTCCAAGAAGAGTAGGTCAAGTTCCACTACATTATAATGAATTTAATACAGGTAGGCCGGTAAAAACTTCCATTCATAATTCGAGATTTACTTCAAGATATATTGATGTAGAAAATACTCCTTTATACCCATTTGGATATGGATTATCTTATACTAAATTTGAGTATGGAGATATTAAAATAAGTTCAGATAAATTAACTAACAATAGTACAATAACTGCAAGTATAAAGGTAAAAAATGTAGGAGATATAGCTGGATATGAAACAGTTCAATTATATATACAAGATATAAAAGGAAGTGTAGTTAGACCAGTAAAAGAACTTAAAGGATTTAAAAAAGTTAAACTTGAATCAGGTGAAGAACAAGATATAGAATTTGTAATAAATGAAGAAATGTTAAGATTTTATACTAGTAGTATGGAATTTAAGTCAGAGCCAGGTAAGTTTAAAATATATATAGGATGTAATTCATTTAATCTAAAAGAAGTTGAATTTGAGCTAATGTAAGAAAGGATGTAGAATAGTTTTGAAATATAGAAATCCAATAATTAAAGGTTTTAATCCAGATCCATCCGTTTGTAGGGTTGGAGATGACTATTTCTTGGTAACTTCAAGTTTTGAGTATTTACCAGGTGTACCATTATTTCATAGCAAAGATTTGATAAATTGGAATAAGATAGGACATTGTCTTACTAAAGAATCACAAATTAATTTGGAGAAATCTGGCTGCTCAAAAGGAATTTATGCTCCTACTATAAGATATCACGAAGGCACTTATTATATGATAACTACAAATACGACTAGTTCTTCAGATACGTATGGAAATTTTATTGTAAGTACCAATAATCCTTTCGCAGAATGGAGTGACCCTATTTTTATTGATAGAGAAGGGATTGATCCATCATTATTTTGGGAAGATGGACGAACTTATGTACAATTATCTGCAAGAGATGAATATGGAAATTGCATAGAACAATTTGAAATAAATATAGAAACAGGAGAAATCATTGGAGATATTAAGATAATAACTAGAGGATGTGGTGGTAGAGATGCTGAAGCACCACATATGTATAAAATAAATAGTAAGTATTATTTAATGTTGGCTGAAGGTGGTACTAGAGAAGGACATATGGTTACAATCATGAGGAGTGATTCCATATGGGGACCATTTGAAAAATGTCCTTATAATCCAATTTTATCAAATAGGGATTATGGCAGAGAAAGCCTTCAAAGTGTAGGGCATGGAGATTTAGTAGAAGATAAAAACGGTGATTGGTGGATAGTTGCACTTGCAACAAGACCAGTGAAGCATAAGCATATTCTTGGAAGAGAAACAATACTTATGCCTATAATATGGACTGAAGATGGTTGGCCTTTAGTTGAGGAGAATAGAGCTTTAATTGAGGTTGAAACTGATAGAATAAGTAGAAATTATACTGATGCTAAGTTTGAAATGTATGATGATTTTAATGAAGAGAAGTTAGGTTCTTGCTATAGTACAATGAGGGAGTTTATAGATGATAAATATTCATTAAAAGAACGACAAGGTTGGTTATGTTTAAGAGGAGATAAAAATACACTAAATGATTTAGAAGCTCCTACATTTATAGGTATAAGGCAGGGAGAATATGAATTTATTCTGGAAACTAAAATGGAATTCGAACCGAGTAAATTCAATGAGGAAGCAGGATTAGCTATATATATGGATAATGAACATCATATGGAATTTGTAGTTACCATAAGAGATGAAAGAAAAATTGTATTATTGCGCAAAAATGTTGCGGATATAAAGGTTGAAACTGACTATATAGAAATAAATGATGATGTAGATGCGGTTAATCTTAAAATAATTGGAGATAAATATGAATATAGATTTATATGCAATAATCATCAAATTGGTACAACAAAGGTAAAACATTTAGCTACAGAGTGTGTAAACTCAGCATTTACTGGAGTGTTCTTAGGGGTATATGCAAGTGGAAATGGTGATGATATGAATTCTAATGCATATTTTGACTATTTAAAAATAACATAGAATATTATATAAATAAAAGAATAGTAATAAGTCTAATCTTTTGTGTAACCAATATAGTTTCTATGAAAAAATTAATTTGCGTATTTTTCTATTAATAATACTACGTAACTACTAAAATAGAATACATATTTTAATTATAAAAATTACGGCTCAACACTAAAAAACGTGCTTCATATTGTCAAGTACAATTTTTAGTTTTGAGCCGTAATTAAATAAGAAAATTTTCTTTAAAAATTGAATAGTATGGTATTTACTAAATATTGTTCAATATATATTTCGTAAATAATATATTGCAATAATAAAATTTCACTGAAGGTGTTTACAGGTTAAGTAAATATCATCATACAAAATGTAGAAAAGCAATTGCAACATACATATTAAAATAATTACATTGAGCTAATTTAAAATATGTGATATAAAGAAAACAAGTACAAATAATATTTTAAAGCAAATATAAAAGGGGGAAACATGAAGATGAATAGAAAAATATCAATGATAATTTTATTTTTTGTGCTGTTTTCTATACTTCCAGTAAAGAGTTTTGCAGCTCAAACACCAATTGGTCCATGGGAGTATACACAAAAACTTGGAAAAGGATTAGATGTTGACTGGTCAAAGACAAAGGAAGGTAAAGAAGCTTATAATTCACAAACTGCTAAAGATTTTAGCGATATGGGAATAAATCATGTAAGAATAAGAATTAAGGATGATATGACTGATGATGCTTTTAAATTGTTAGACAAGCAGATTAATGACTGCCTTGAGAACAATATAGTACCAGTTATTGCTTATCAGGCAGATGAATTGAAAAATGACCCATCAGATAAGAATTTAAAGAAAGTAGTTAAATGGTGGGGAAAAGTTGCAGAGCATTATAAAGATTATTCATATCTTTTATCATTTGATTTAATAATAGAAGTAACAGATGCGTTAAAAAAAGAGCCAGAGCGATTAAATGAGATATATGAAGATATTGTAAGTGAAATCAGAAAGACAAATCCAGATAGAATATTAATGATATCACCTAGAGTGCGTTCTAACCCAGAGTATTTAAATGATTTAAAAATACCAACAGATCATAATGGATACCTAATGGCAGAATGGCATTTCTATGCCTCTGGTCCAAGTAAGACAAATAAAGAAAAATTGTGGACAACTGGTACTGATGAGGAAAAACAAATAATAATTGATAAGATAAACTTAGCACTAAATTGGCAGAAAAAAACTGGTATTCCTACATGGGTTGGTGCGTGGATGCCAGGAGATTATAATGATGGAAACAATTATTCAGTAGAAGAACAAGTGGTATTTGCAAGATTTGTATCAAATGAATTAGATAAAGCTAAAATACCATTTGCAGTTAATTCTGATACGAAATTTTATGACAGAAAAAATAATAAGTGGTATGCTGAAATGATACCAGTATTAAATGCAATAGGATTTTCAAAAAATGCTGAGAATCCTACAAATAATAATAGTTCGTCAGTAGCAACAAAAACCCAGTGGATTAAAGATAATATAGGATGGTGGCTGAAAAGATCTGATAATACATATCCAAAATCGCAATGGGAACTTGTTGATGGAAATTGGTATTGGTTCGATAGTAGTGGATATATGGTGACAGGCTGGAAACATATTAATTATAAATGGTATTATTTAAATGCAGATGGCTCAATGAAAACTGGATGGTTAAAAGATACTAATGGAAAATGGTACTACTTAAACAATGATGGCTCTATGGCATTAAATACTAATATTGATGGATATAAGTTAGGCTTTGATGGAGCATTGGTACAATAATAAGAAATAATTATGATTATTAAAAAATTGCAAAGGTGACTATTATATAATCTCATAAAGAATAAAAAGAGCACTAAACAATTATAAAAATGTTTAGTGCTTTTCATTATGCAGCATGATCAGAATCACCATTATCAATAACTATGCCAAGCTTAGTAGAAATAATGGTGTTTAATTTATTAATTGAACTTGAAAGGTCTTTCATCTGTTTTTCCAATCTTATTAGTAAGTAAGCACTAATTGCAACGGGAAATCCAACATTGCCTATAAGTCCTATTAAATCATTAACTTCCATATTGTATCACCTCCTTTAATAGCACATGTACTTGATTGTACACAAATGCAATTTATTTATTTTATAATATATATGCCCATATGAAAAGAGTGGCTATGCCACAATACGGAACTTTCCACCTATAAATAGAGCAGCTATGCCACAATACGGAACTCCTCACCTATAAATAGAGCAGTTATGTCATAATATAAATCTTTTCACAAATAAAAATGGTGCAATAAATTTATTTCGCTATATTATATATATGACCTTTTAAGGTGAATTACAGAAATAAAGATAATTATTGTGATCCACCTTCTTCAGTAATGTATTTATAATAATGATCAAGAGCTATATCAACAATAGTGCTTACACATACATTAATGTCTGGATGAATGCTCTTAAGTTCATTTAATTTTCTGACGGTAGATGAACGAAGCATATATGTTCTTTTTATATCAGGGACTTGACCTTTAATAAGAGGGGCTGCACCATTTGCTATAGGTGTAGTTCTGTTATCAAATAATGTTTTGTCTTTATGGTCGTTTAAGTTATTAACATCATTTATATGAGTAGAAGAAGCCTTATTATGTGAAACTATTGTTTTTTCTTCTTTATTATTAGAATGGAAATTATTATTTAAAACCATTGTTTTGTCTTCTCTTATATTATTTGTGTCATTATTATTTATATATAAATTATTAGGTGTAATATCTAAATCAGAATCAGAGCTGTTGCCAAAGCTAAAAGCAGCAATACATTCTCCAAGATTTTCAGTACTATCAAAACATAAAAGGTCCTGTGATTCATTAACTTCAAAATCACTTTTAGGAATCTCATCATTTTTCGTTCTCACCACTTTTAAACCTCCTTAATTGTCAATTGTACATTATAAAATGCTTAGCTCTTGCATCACCAAGCATTATATACCTCTACAATAAATATGATTCGAAAACATAAATTACAGTATTCTAATATTCTTTTATTCTAATATTCTTAGGAATTTTAGAATAAAGGAATATTAGAATATATACATAGGAGAATATTAGAATATTACCATATAAGAATATAAGAATATGCTTATTTTATGCGGGGTAGAAGGAATTATTTTAAGGAAACACCTACTCATATGCATTTTAAAGAAACATCTTCATCATGAGATGAAGATGGGCTATAATGTTAAGCTCGTGCCTTACCAAACATTATATGCCGGTGTAAGCGATTCACACCAAATCACAGATTTGGGTTCTCTGCTTATAAAAATAGCTACTCAAATCTTGTAATTATAACTCTTAAATCATATATATTATCTGAGTAAATTTAATTTTGAGAGGTGTATTTATATGATTAAAGAGAAATTTACAATGAGACTGGAAAATGAAGAGGTAATTGATAGAAAGGCTTTATGTTTGGCAATAAATAATTCTGCAAAAAAGGAATCATCATATTGTTCATTACTTCAGGATGAGATTAAGGTATGCCATAAATGCCATTTATTATTTAAAGGAAACTCCAACTCATATTCATTCGTAGGAGTAAGTGCGAGCAAGCCAATTGTAAAATTTGAGCTCTTACTTATCTGTGATGGCATTGATGAGATGGAAGAAAAGTATGCTGAAGATACTGAAATTACAGTTAAAATATTTGATATATAGGGCAGGCGTAATATGAGTGATGTTATAAGTTCATCTAATACTGAAAATATATTGAGTGAAGCACAAAGCTCAGAAAATATAAAAAATGGATGGGTGTTAGAAAATGATAAGTGGTATTACTATGAAGGTAATAAAAAATTAACTACTGAATGGGTCAAAAGTAATGATAGGTGGTATTACTTAGAAAAAGATGGACATATGGTTAAAGACTGGTTTCAGACTACAAAGAATAATGACTGGTATTATGCACTCCAAAATGAAACTATTAATAATGGCAAAACCTTTTATGAAGGGGAAATATGTACTGGCTGGCTAAAATTAAATGGTAAGTGGCATTTCTTTGAGGATATTAATGAGAATACTCTTGGAGTTATGTATTCTGATGGAATATTCAAAATAAAAGACAAATATCATAAATTTGATAAAGAAGGTGTGTGGCTTGAAGACAGAGATGCTAATGAAGCTATAAATATTGATAATGAAATGATAAATATCTATAATACATCAAATCATATGGGAAAAAGGGATATAACATTAAATGATATGGTTTCAGATGATCTATGTGATTTTATTTCATATTTTGAAGGATGCAGATTAAAAGCTTACTACTGTTCTAGTGGTGTGCTAACTATTGGAATTGGATGCACAAGAAAAGAAGTTACAAGTTTAGGCACTATAACAAAAGAAAGGGCTTATGTGGAGCTTAAAAAAGATGTATCTAAATTTGCTTGTAGTATTGATGATTTATGTAATAAAAGTAATGTGGATTTAAAAAGTTATGAACGTGATGCTTTAATTTCATTTGCATTTAATTGTGGCATATCAGCTTTAGAAAAATCAACTTTATGGTATAATATAACAAAAGGAATACGAGATAAGAATATTATTTATGAAAACTTCTTGAGGTTTGTTAAATCTTCTTCTGGAGAAGTGCTTCAAGGATTGGTTAGAAGAAGAAGGGCAGAGGCTGAGTTATTTTTGCTTTGCAGATACCTGAATATTTAGGATAAGAAAATATTAATAATTATAACTGCAAAGTGTAATTTTAAATAATCAAATAGTCAGATATATTATATATTAAAATAAAAATAAAACCTTCAAGATATTGGACCAGAATATCTTGAAGGTTCTATTTATTTTGCAGCTTTAGGCATAATCAAAAAAATGACAAGTCCATCTGACAGCATATTTTCCATCATCCTACGTCGGCAAAATACCATAATAGCCCCACTATGATGGTATTTTACCTCCTTGCCTGATGAAAAATATTCATGTCAGCTCTGGACTTGTTATTTTATCTCATATGCCTTATTTCCTCTAATAAAAGTTTAAGAGCATTATTCTTAATATAAATAGCAGTTGTATAATTGATATTATAAAGTTGTGCATATTCTCTTACAGTATTCTGCTTTATGAATACATAAGTTATAAGGTCTTTTTCTTTTGATGGGAGCTTATTGAGAGCAGATGTGGCTATCTCATAATCAGCTTTTTCACAAAGAATTTCTTCAGTAGTAGGAATTTCAGAAGGAAGAACGTGCTCTAAACAGCCACATAGTATCAATGCTTCATGCCCTTCTGCATGACTTCTGTTTTTACTTTTCTTAATAAGATCATTAAGGCTTTTCCTAATCCCATTTGTGGCATAGGCAACAAATTTGGAGGTTTCAGGATTATATAAGGATAAGCAGTGAAATAAAATCTTAAAGCACTCATTTTGGATATCATAAAAATCATATCCATTAATAAATGTACGCTTTGAAATGTTTAAGATAAAAGGCTTAAATGCCTCTGCTAAGAGTTCTTTTGAATTTGTGTTTCCTTGCTTTGAGGATTTTACTAGAGATTCGATTTGGGTGTAATTCATGGGAGACCTCCTTTATATAATACATATAGAATTATTTAACATAAATAATATATATGACTATATAATGAATATTACAGTATGGGAGGGTGTTTTGGTATATGAAACTTGGAATTGACTATTGAATAATTAGAAGTTATTCATTAATGATCAGCTATCAATGTTCAATGATTGCCACTTGTGGGTACACAGAGTGCAATGAGGGATGAAAAACTTTCAGAAATGAAAGATAAATTAAAGTTTGCAAGATACAATTCACCAGTGGGTATTGTTGTGTGTGGGAATATGAACCTAGCATTTTAGGGGTCAGGTCAAGAAAGGTGGGTTCAAGATTGTAGTGCAGCAATAGAGAATATTTTAATTTCTGCAACAAGTATTGGCTTGGCTCAGTTTGGATAGGTGTATATCCAATTGAAAGCAATATAAAGCCAGTAAAAAAATATTAAATATTCCTGATAATGTTACTAAACTTGGTATTGTATATATTGGATATCCAGCAGAAGAAAAAGAAGCAAGAACCAGATTAAAATTAGGGAAAAACTGGCCATTGGTTAACTGGATCGTTATTGAAAATACTGAGGAAGTTCAAAGGATATCTGAAAAGGTAGCTTTAAAACTTGAAAAGATAGGTCCAGTAATGTTTTCTGTTGGTAGATTTATAAATAAGAATGTTAGGAAAATGTTATCGGCATATACAGAAATTTGTAAAGGAATGCAGAAGGAATTTGCAGGTCATGTGGCAGCAGGTAAAGAAAGACGAGATACTATATTTTTCAATGCACCTCATTTAGTGATTGCGTATGCTGATACAAGAAATATGGTGGCACATGATGCATGTATAACTGCATTGACGCATCTAGAATTGGCTGCACATAGTTACGGTATTGGAACTTGCTGGAGTGGAGTACTAGGGGTTTATTCAAATTTAACTCCTTCTTTTGCAAAGGAACTAGGAATACCAAAGAATAATGAGATTGTAGGTGCATTGATGATAGGTTATCCTGACGTAGAATATCGCAGTATCCCAATGCGTGAAAAACCGCGTGTTATATGGAAATAAAGAAGAAAATTAAGCAGGTAAATTTAAATAAGTGCGCTATTATCTAAATTATGAATTTAAGAATAACAGTGTAGGAGGGATATTATGAAAACTGCATTAATATTCTACCAGCTAAAGTAACTGCAAATATTATTAGGAAATGGCAAAAAAGCTTAAAGAAATAAAAGGCTGTATTTCTAGCAATTAAGATTCATGAAGAGTCATGAAGAGTCATGTAATTAATAGCTAGAATTGCAGCCTTTTTAGTGAATTAATGTATAGTATTAAGTTTTTTCACATAACATTTTAAGCTCATGATTTCTTTGAAATTAGCTATATATCTTTACAAAATCTATAAATTATGAATAAATTTATTTTGTATATAACTTGTAGTTTTTTAGTATTTGATTAAAATAGAACTATCAATTATAAATTATTGGAGGATATGATAGTGAATCCATATAAATATATTACGAATATAAAAGAAAAAAGTTATACAGATGCGCAAAAGGCATTACAGAAAGGACTTATTGAATTAAATCAAAATTACGAAATTCATGACATTTCAATAAAGGAGCTTTGCAAAAGTGCTCATGTTGCTAGGAGTACCTTTTATGCCTATTATAATAATGTAATTGAGTTGCAAGAAGATATAGAAAATGATTTAGTATACAACTTGTTAAAATTGAATGATGATTTTAGGAATAGTGCTATTAAAAGTGAAGAAGATTTAGAGTTTTTCAAAAATACATATAATTATATATTGGAAAATAAACAAATATTTTATACCTTTTTGATTACCAACCCTAATGTAAGATTTATTGAGAAATGGAAAGAAGCAATTAAATATCATTTTTGGGAGCGTCTTTTTTGTAATGGGAATAGTAGAAATGATAAATTTGTATTAGAGCTTATCTCAACACAAGCAGTTACAGCCTTCGCGTTTTGGCTAAAAAATCCTTATGATGTAAATATGAAGGACGTTAATGAAATTATTATTCAAACATTAAATATTTTAAAATAAAAATAAGATTGAAAAGATGAGGAAGAATCCTAATCTTTTCAATCTTATTTTTTTGTATATTTTCTTAATTTATGTAGTGTTCTTAAGATAATAGTAACATTAAAATATTATTTAGGGGGTGTGCTTATGAAGAACTATGTTTTAATAACTGGTGCTTCTGGCGGAATAGGATTTTGCTTTGCAAAAGTATTTGCTGAAAAAGGCTATAATCTTATTTTGGTTGCTCGAAGTAAAGATAAACTAGATTCTATAAAGAAGGAATTGGAAGCAAATTATTCTGTTATTGTTAATATTTACGATATTGATCTTACTTCTAGTATGGCTGTTCAAGAAGTTTATGATTACATTAAAAGAAAGTCTTTAGTGGTAGATATTCTTGTTAATAATGCTGGATTCGGAGAATTTAATGCTTTCTTGGATTCAGAATGGCATAGACAAAAAAATTTAATTGATTTAAATATTACTGCACTTGTCGAGATGACATATTTATTTGGACAAGATATGAAAAAACGGAAATATGGAAAGATTATTAACTTATCTTCTATAGCTGCTTTCTCAGCAGGGCCATATATGTCGTTATATTATGCATCTAAAAGTTTTGTATTATCATTTTCAGAAGCATTATCAGAAGAATTAAAAGGTACAGGTGTATCAGTCACTGCATTGTGCCCTGGTCCAACTTCAACAGATTTTGAAAAAAATGCTAATATGGATAATTCTGCAATGTTCTCAAAATTTAAAACATCAAATGCTGAGGATGTAGCAAGGGCAGGATTTAATGCTGCTATGAAAGGGAAAAGCATTAAATATTATGGAAGTATGACTTATGTATTTAATATTATTACTAGATGCTTTCCAAGAAGAGTAGGGCGAAATCTTGCAAAAAAAATGGATAGCAGTGAAGGAAAATATTAATATACAGGAAATCAAATGCATTTTTAATTAATGGATGTAGTAATAATTTTTCGACAAAATTTATAGAAGATTACATCTAATGTATCTGGTATAAATTTAAAACATAGATTTAAGACTATTTAACTATATAACAGGAGGATAAGATGGTAAAATTATTAGTAATTTTAATAGCAGTATTGGTATGTTTTATTTTGTACAAAAATAAAACTGAAAAAGTGAACAATGAAAAAGGTAAATATAACTCTAACTCATTATATTACTTACATATAATTAGTGGAGTAGTTATTACTTTTATTACAACTATACATGCTATAGGCAAATTTAAAGTCGCTCCATTAGGTATGATACTAACAGGAGGAATAGCACTTTTATTGCTATACATACAAATAATTAATGGATTATTTTTAAGAAAAAACTATAATTCTGGATTAAAGAGAGTTCATAAAATTATTCCGATAATAATTGTGTTTTGTATTGTTTGCCATGTATTTGTGGCAAAAATGATTTAATAGATTTATGCCTAATAATATTATAAGAAAATCATTAATATTTATATGATCAAATTATCAATTCATTAGGAGAGCTAACAGCAATATTTGAAATTTAAAAATATATGAAAACCACGACATTTCTCTCGTGGTTTTCATCATGCTATTAAGTATATAAACCTAAACTATGACTTTTGTACACTTTAGTCTTTTGTGTCGTGTACAGGTAAAATTTTCTTTAGTAAAATGAAATCATAAGATAATGTAAGGAGTGAAAAGAAATGTACTTTGGACACTATGCAGTAGCAGCAGCAATAAAAGCGAAGGAACCAGATGTTCCAGTAGCTCCGCTTTTAATTGGAACAGGACTTTTGGATATACTTAATGGTGCTTTTATTATGGGTGGGTTGGATAAGGTAACACCAAATCTGAACGCATCACCATACTTATTTTTTGATTTGACCTTTATTGACTGGGACCATTCACTTTTGATGGCAATATTTTGGACAGCCCTGTATGGACTGGCATGTTGGCTACTTTATAAGAAAAATACGAAAATTGGCATTATATCAGCTCTGGTTGCATTCTTGCATTTCGTAGCAGATCTTCCAATGCACAACGCGGACATGGCTATCTATCCTCATTCTGCCACAAAAATGGGCTTTGGACTTTGGGGAACTCTTGGCGTTTGGTCATGGGTAATTGAGATATTATTCACGGCTATATTACTTACATATGCATGGAAAAAACATAAAGATAGAGGTGAAAACATTTGGATGCAGATTGTGCTTATATGTCTTCTCATTATACAATTGTCACCATGGTTCTCACCAATGAAAGCTATAGCTACATTACCTGAGCCAGCAGCACATCTAATGCACGGTTTTGTTGTATTCATTGGATTTGTTATACCTGGATTAATTATGACGTGGATGTATAAAAGAAGCGAAAAGAAAGCAAAAATGGTACATGTAAAATAAAACTACTTCAATATATTAAACCGTCCCCTTTGTCAAGGACAGTTTAAAAGAGTAGATTAAGTTAAAAGATGATTTCTGTATTGAACAGGAGTCATCTTTTTTAGATTCCATTGCCATCTAAAATTATTATGATAATTTACATAGTCATCTATTTTTTTATTAGTTCTTCAAATGTTTTGCATGACTTTATATGAGCTTCATCTTTGTGAGGAAGCTTAAAGCTACTAAAGGTGAATCAGATCTATTTTGAAATAAAATTATTTTATGTTATAAAACATTGACTTAGAGTTAACTCTAAGATTTATACTATATTTGGAGTTTCTGCTAGATTATATATATAAAGGAGAGTGAAATTTATGTCTAATACGTTGATTGTTTATTATTCTTATGGAGGAAATACACACAAGGTAGCAAAGAGGATTCACGAAAAAACTGGATTTGAACTTCTTAAACTAAATCCTCAAAAGCCGTATACTGGAAGTTATGATCAGGTAGTGAATCAAGGACATCAGGAAGTAAATAGAGATTTTCGTCCACCACTGAAAACAGATTTAACAAAGCTTACAGAATTTCAAAATATTATATTATGTTCACCTATTTGGTGGTATACATTTGCACCAGTAATAAAATCGTTTCTTGGCGAAATTGATACTGAAGGTAAAACTATTATACCTTTCATTACAAATGGAGGATATGGATTAGGGCATAGCTTGGAAGATTTGAAGAAAATTTGTCCAAAAGCAAAAATATTAGAATGTTTAGAAGTCCCTTTTGAAGAAGATATAATACGGATTCCAATAAGTAGTGTTGATGAGCATTTAAAAAAGTTGATGAAAGTTATTGACTTATAGTTAACTCTAAGTTGTAAGATATCAAGAAAAAGATAAATTATGTAACAAAAATTAAAGTATTTTAGGAGGAATTTAAAATGAGTTTTAAAATGTATATGCCAACAAGAATTTTATTTGGTGCAGGACAATTAAATAATTTACATGAACAATTATTACCAGGAAAAAAAGCAATGCTTGCAATATCTAATGGTAAATCTACAAAGGAAAATGGTTCTTTGGATAGAACCATTGCAGAATTAACTAAAGCAGGTGTTGAATCTTTTGTTTTTGATAAGATTGAAGCAAATCCACTGGATACAACAGTTATGGATGGAGCCGCTTTTGCCAAGGAACATGGTTGTGATTTCATTGTTGCTTTAGGTGGTGGAAGTGTTATGGATGCAACTAAAGCTATTGCAACTATGGCAACTAATGATGGTGATGTTTGGGATTATATTAATGGTGGTACTGGTAAGGGAAAAGCAATTGAAAACAAACCACTTCCTATTGTAGCTATTACAACTACTGCTGGTACTGGATCAGAAGTTGATGAATGGGGAGTTGTATCTAATAAAAAAACAAATGAAAAGATTGGATTCGGAGGAATCGATGATTTATTCCCAGTATTAGCTATTGTTGATCCTGAATTAATGGTTTCAGTTCCTGCAAAATTTACTGCATTTCAAGGATTTGATGCATTATTACACAGTGTAGAATGCTATATTTTTAAGTTTGCCAATGAAATGAGCGATATGTATGCATTAACTGCAATTAAAAATGTTACAGAATATTTACCTAAAGCTGTTAAGGATGGAAATGATATAGAAGCAAGAGGCAAAGTAGCATTTGCCAATACATTATCTGGAGTTGTTATGGGACTTAGCTGTTGTACAAGTGAACATTCTATGGAACATGCAATGTCTGCATACCATCATAACTTACCACATGGAGCTGGACTAATTTTGATTAGTAAAGAATACTTTACTTATTTTGCTCAAAGACATGCTTGTGATGAAAGATTCATTGAAATGGCAAAGGCAATGGGAAAAGCAGATGCAAAAGATCCTATGGACTTTATTGAAATGTTAGTGAAATTACAAGAAGAGTGTGGTGTTGCTGATCTTAAAATGTCTGACTTTGGTATAGAAGATACTGAATTCATGACACTAGCAGAAAATGCAAGAGCAACTATGGGAGGCCTATTCTTTGCAGATCCATGTGAACTTAACAATGAAGATTGCGCTGGAATATTTGAAAAATCATATCGTTAGTAATTAGGAGTGAGATGAACAGACCTTATATTGTATGTCATATGATGACTGCACTCGCTAATAAATAGAAGAAATTAATTTGCGATATAAAGAAAGTAGATAAAGCTATCCGAGAATTGTCGCTTGGCGAAGAGAAAATTAACTTCAACAGTGTATCTAATCTAAGTGGAGTTTCTAAGACTTTTTTATATAATAATGTTGAAATCAAGAAAAGAATTGAAGAACTTAGAGATAAGAAAATTGAAAGAGTTATAAAACAAAGACTTAAATATGATAAAACAGATAAATCAAAAGACATTATTATAATGGCTAAGGATAAAAAGATTAAAGAACTTCAAAATGAAAATAGAAAACTCAAAGAGCAATTAGAGGCTATTAGAGGAAAATTATACTTAATGAATTAGATAATTATAGACTACATTGTTTATAGGTAGTCTATGTATAAAATAAATAAAATCAAGTAGTGTACAAGCAAGTGCACTAGATATTATAGAAAGAAGGAAAATTTAATGGATAAGCGTATATTAGGAAAAAGAGGACTAGAAGTATCTACTATTGGTCTTGGATGCATGGGAATGACACATGGATTTGGAGAACCATCAGATGAGATTGAAATGATAGAAGTGATAAGAGGTGCAGTAGAATCAGGTATTACAATGTTTGATACTGCAGAATGTTATCAAAATGATGATGGGACTATTTATAATGAAACATTAGTAGGAAAGGCATTAAAACCGTATAGAGATAAAGTAATAATTGCAACTAAATGTGGGATTAAAGTTATAAATGGAAAACAAGTTTTAAATGCACGACCAGAAGTTATTAGAGATTCATTAGAAGGATCTTTGAAAAGATTACAAACTGATTATATAGATTTATATTATTTACATCGTGTTGACCCTAATACACCAATTGAAATTGTAGCGCAAACTATGAAAGAATTGATGGAAGAAGGAAAGATTAAACATTGGGGATTATCTGAAGCTGGAACTGAAACAATAAAAAAAGCCAATGATATTTGTCCATTATCTGTAGTTGAAAGTGAATATTCAATGATTTATAGGGAGCCAGAAAAAAATGGATTATTAGATACATTAGAAGAATTAGGCATTGGATTTGTACCTTTTGCTCCACTTGGAAAAGGATTTCTAACAGGAACAATTGATACTAATGAGAAATTTGCTAAAAATGATACAAGAAGTCGTCAGCCACGTTTTAAAAAAGAGAGTATGGAAGCAAATCAAGTTTTGTTAAACTTAATTAAAACTATGGCTAAAGAAAAAGGTGCTACATCTGCACAATTTGCTTTAGCTTGGGTAATGGCACAAAAAGATTGGATAGTACCAATTCCAGGAAGTAGAAAGCTAAGTAGAATTGAAGAAAATATTAAAGCGACAGAAATTGAATTAACAAAAGAAGAGTTAACCAAAATAAATGAAGCATTAGATAATATGGAACTAAAGGCAGAACGATGGGACCCTAATTCAGATAATGCTAAACGTGTAGGAAGATAATTACTAAAGGCATTATTTTATAGTTCAAAAGCAATTATAGAACAGAGGGGTAAATACATGATGCAACTCTTGGTCTACACTGGGGAATGAGTATAGGATTTTTCTTTTTTTTATCTTACTATACTATAAAAATGATTCGAAATTATTCAATAAAGAAAAGCAGAAAATAAAATTTATGAATTAGAGAATTTATGGTCTGTTGCAAATGTATAGTTTAGCTGGAAGTTTGTTGTACTTATTAGGAATATTTATGTTACGTTTGCTGACTGAAGAAAAATATATATAAATGTATTGCTATGAAGTTAACTCCAGGTTATATGATTAATCTTGTAAAGGTAAGATTACTAAATTATTTATAGAGAGGAAGAATAAAAATGAAAAAAAGAATGCTTGGAAAAAGTGGTATTGAAGTTTCAGCAATTGGACTTGGATGTATGGGAATGGATCATGCATATGGTAAGCCTGCTGATCGTGATGAGATGATTAAATTAATTCGTAAGTCAGTAGAACTTGGATGTAATTTTTTCGATACAGCTGTTGTTTATGGAGAATCTAATGAGGAATTATTGGGTGAAGCTTTAGCACCTATTAGAGATAAGATGGTAATTGCAACAAAGTTTGGAATTATAGGACAAGAAATTATTGATGGAAAGCCTCAAAATATATTAAATAGTAGTCCTGAATCTATTAAAGAACAATTGGAAGGATCATTGAAAAGATTAAAAGTTGATTGTATAGATTTATATTACCAACATAGGGTTGATCCAAATGTTGAACCAGAAGTTGTAGCAGGTGTTATGAAAGAATTAATTGCTGAAGGGAAAATTAAAACATGGGGATTATCAAATGCACCAATTAATTATATGAAGCGTGCTCATAGCGTATGTCCACTATCTGCAATTGAAAACCAATATTCAATGGTATGGAGAGAACCAGAAAAAGAATTATTTAATTTATGTGAAGAATTAGGAATTTCATTTGTAGCATATAGCCCACTAGGAAATGGTTTCTTAAGTGGAAAGTATACAAAGGATACAAAATATGAAGAAGGAGACTTTAGAAGCTTCATGGGAAGATTTAAACCTGAAGTCATGGATCGTAATAAGGCTTTATTAGATTTAATTTCAGAAGTGGCGGAAAAGAAAAATGCAACATGTGCTCAAATTGTATTGGCTTGGGAATTAGCTCAAAAACCATTTATTATTCCAATTCCAGGAACAAGAAAATTACACAGATTAGAAGAAAATTTAGGTGGAGCAGATGTTGAATTAACAAGAGAAGAATTAGATAGCTTAAATGAAGCATTATCTAAACTTGAGATAGATGAAACTCATTTTTAAAATTAATAAGTATAGGGATAGATGTATATGAAAGTATTATTGGTAAATGGAAGTCCACATCAAAAGAGATGCACTTACATAGCACTTAAAGAAGTTGAAAATATATTAAATTTATGATTAAGAGGTGATGTACTATGATGATTACAGACGTAAGTAAAAAATATGGAATATCTGTAGATACATTACGTTATTATGAACGTATTGGACTAATTCCACCGGTTAATAGAAATGAAAGTGGATATAGAGACTATACTGAAGAAGATTGTGAATGGGTATATTTCGCAGTTGCCATGAGAAGTGCAGGTATATCTGTAGAAGCATTAATAGAATATGTAGATTTATTTCAAAAAGGAATAAATACTATTGATGCTAGAAAGAAAATTCTTCTTGAACAAAGAGAGTTATTAGCTGAAAGAATTGGAGATATGCAAAAAGTTTTAGAACGTTTGGATCGCAAGATTGATGGATATGAAGAAAGAATTCTCAAATATGAAGAAAAGTTAAAAAATAGATGTATAAAATAAACAATAAAAATATTTTCGTATTCCGCAAATTGTGTTTTTTAAACAATTTAATAAGCTATTGATTTAGCTAAAGATTAGAAATGGAATTAAGTAATTATTAGGCAAATAAAAGAAAATACTGTGCTAGATAATATTTAGCTTTAGCTGTGGCGTATTATTACTTTATACGCTACAGCTTTTGCTTTTTAATAAATATTAAAGGCAATAAATAACTGCTATTTATATATAAACTAGATCAATATTGATTTTAAATATTTAATTTGAGGAAAAGCTTTTTGGTAATGTAATGCTTGAAATTATTTAACAGTATGATGGTGAGGTAAGTCATTTACCAATGATATATTCATTCAAAAAGTGATTTTTTTGTGTATAAATTGTTATTACGAATTGAAATTTAGTTAGGAAGGGATTTTTTTATGAATAAGACTGGGACTTTGATTGTAACGCTGGCACTATTATTATCAAATGCAATGGCAGGTTTAGATGGAACAATTGTAAATACTGCATTGCCAGCAATTATAAGTGATTTACATGGAATTCAATACATGGGGTGGATAGTAGCTGTTTTTCTATTGGGAATGGCAGTAGCAACTCCACTTTGGAGTAAATTAGGAGAACGTGTTGGAAATAGAAGAGCATATGAAATAGCTACATTATTGTTTGCTATTGGTTCAATTTTTCAGGCATTATCAAGTAATATTATATTTTTCTTAATTGCCAGAACTGTTATGGGAATAGGGGCAGGTGGAATGAATACTATTCCATTTATCATTTATGCAGACTTGTATACAGATTTAGTTAAGAGAGCTAAGGTTATAGGATATGCTACAGCAAGTTTTAGTGCAGCTTCAATTATAGGTCCTCTAATTGGAGGATGGATAGTTGATACTTTTAGCTGGCATTGGGTATTCTATATAAATGTTCCAATAGCATTAATATCAATATTAAGTGTTAAATTTTTCTTTAAAGAACCTAAAAGAACTTCTACAAGTGAAAAAGTTGATTATTTAGGTGCTAGCACTATGATAATTAGTTTAGTAATACTTTTGACAGGAATTCAAATGATAGGTACAGCATCACTAACTCTAGTTAGCATTTTAATTATTGTTGGCTTACTTTTACTTATACTACTATTTAAAGTAGAAGAAAAAGCTGCTGATCCTATAATTCCTAATAGACTTTTTAAAAATAGCCCTTTATTGGTTGATTTCATGTTATTTGCTCTTTTATGGGGCGCATTTATTGCTTTTAATATATACATACCAATGTGGGCACAAGGATTGTTAGGATTAAGTGCTTTAATTGGAGGTGCAACTCAGATTCCAGGATCTATTACAAACTTTGCTGGTTCAGTAGTTGGATCACATATGCAATCACAATTGGGAAAATATAAGATGGTTGCTTTAGGAACATTAGCTTTTATAATTTCTTTTGGAATTATGGCTCTAGCTAAGATAACAATACCAGTGTGGCTTTTATTAGTAGCTGGAGCATTTGAAGGTTTTGGTTTAGGTTTAAGTTTTAATGTTCTACAAATTAGTGTACAAGAAGATGCAGAAAAGAGAGATATTCCAATTGCAACGTCATTTGCATATCTTTTACGTATTTTAAGTCAAACATTTATGTCATCAATATATGGGGTGATTTTAAGTAATGCTTTAATTAAAGGTGTTAATGAAACTAATGGAAAAATCACTATTACTATGATGAATAAATTAAGTGATTCCCAAAGTGTAGGTGACTTACCTAAAGAGTTATTACCAATTATGAAACAGATTATGTATGGCGGTTTACACAATATTATGTTAATTGCACTAGTTTTGTTAAGTATTGCTTTGTTTTTTAATATTGTAATGCAATTAAAAGTGAAAAATAGTAAAAGCATTTAAATATATATGTTGTAATTACTTTTCTACATTTTCTATGCTGGTATTTACTTAGCCTGTAAACATCTTAAGTGAAATTTTATTATTGCAACATATATATTATAAAGTTCATTCTGAAATTTTGTGATAAATAATAATATATATCACTTATATGCCTATTTACTTGGTTTTGAATAAAGAATTGATGTTGAAAAATCACTTTTTCACAAAATTCTGTGATGAACCTATTATAAGAAACATGGGATTTATCTAAAATAGCTATTAAAAAGATAAGTATAATAAAGGAATTTATTGTGCTCTTAGAATTCAGTTTAGGAAAAATTTTATTATACTCTATTGACTTGGAGTTAACTCAAAGATCTATAATAAAAATATCAAAAATAGCAGGGGGGTTAATTATGAATTTTGAAAATAGAAAAATCATTGTTGCATACTTTTCACACAAGGGAGAAAATTATTCAAACGGCAGGATTGTGGAATTAAAAATGGGAAATACCGCTATTGCTGCTCAAATGATTGCAGATTCACTAAATGCAGATACCTTTGAAATCAAAGCGGTAAATGAGTACCCGTTTGAGTACAACGCCTGCACTGAAGAAGCAAAAGCAGAGCTTAGAGATAACTCACGTCCGAAACTTGCGGAAAATATGGACATTTCTGATTATGACATAGTGTTTCTTGGCTATCCAAACTGGTGGGGAACAATGCCAATGGTAGTGTGGACTTTCCTTGAAAGTCATGATTTCAGAGGAAAAATAGTAATGCCTTTCTGTACCCACGAGGGCAGTGGAATGGGAAACAGCGAAAGGGATTTGAAAAAGCTTATACCTAATGCTGATATAAGAAAAGGTCTTGCAATTCATGGATCTTCAGTTTCAAAGGCAAAATCAACAATTAATCATTGGCTTGAAAATGTATAAGAAGGACCTTCCCTTAAACAACGCAGGCAGATATATGAAACTCTTAACAAACTTAACTACAAAATTGAAAGATACTAAATAGCTGTGGAAACAGACAAAATAATATAAGAGAAGTTAAAACTTAATGTTTAACTTAAAATTATTATACGAGGAGTAAACAATTATGAACAAAGATGTAATGATTTTGACCGGAGCTGGACAAATTGGAATGGCTATTGCTAGAAGAATTGGCTTTGGAAAGAAAATTGTAATTGGCGATAAAAGGATTGAGAACGCACAGGATATATCAAAAATTATGAATGATGCAGGCTTTGATACTGAAGCTTTTGAAATGGACTTATCCTCAAGAGAATCTATTTTGAATTTGATTGCAAAAGCACAGGAATATGGTGAGATTTCCATGCTTGTAAATGCGGCAGGAGTTTCCCCAAGTCAGGCACCGATTGAAGCAATTTTAAAGGTTGATTTGTATGGTACAGCGGTTCTGCTTGAAGAAGTCGGAAAAGTTATAGCCCATGGAGGAGTTGGTGTAACTATTTCTAGTCAATCTGGTCACAGAATGGCTGCACTTAGCCCAGAAGCAGATGAGAGGCTTGCAACTACACCAACAGAAGAGCTTCTTTCTCTTGAAATTTTGCAGCCAGAAAACATCAAGGATACGCTTCACGCTTATCAAATGGCGAAACGCTGCAATGAAAAACGTGTTATGGCTGAATCGGTCAAGTGGGGAGCAAGGGGAGCGAGAATTAATGCAATCTCGCCTGGAATTATTGTTACGCCCCTTGCCATTGACGAATTTAACGGCCCTAGAGGAGATTTCTACAAAAATATGTTTGCAAAATGTCCAGCTGGACGTCCAGGTACGGCGGATGAAGTTGCAAACGTTGCGGAGCTTCTAATGAGTCCCCAGGGAGCATTTATCACAGGTTCGGATTTTCTGATTGATGGTGGAGCAACAGCATCGTATTTTTATGGTCCTCTTAAGCCTAATAATTAAAAATAACAGAGATAATGAGTAATCACAACGCTAAGAGTGACAGTCTGTGGACTGTTATTTCAAGGCGTTATTTTCTTTAAAAGCATAAAAACTATCCCACAGGAAGTGATTATCAGAATATTGCTCAAATCCTATATGTCTTGTTAAGAATCTAAGATACGACAATTAGCTATGAAAAGTACAGAATTTAGTCGAACAAATATCCTGTACTTTTTGTAATATATGGGATATTATGTAATAAACAGCTTAACTTATAAGTAAACAAAATTTGATATAAACTAAGTTAAAACGGCAATAAAATCATTGATAATTTCAAAAAAGAGCGAAATTAGATGAAGTAGCAGCGTTTTATATGTGTATTTCAAATTTTTAAATAAAATAAAATGGTGGCGCTGTATTGAGAAAGAATGAAAAAGACAGCATTATAGCATATATCTTGGAATGATTATATTTGAAGACAATAAAAAAATCTCCAAGGCGACTATGATCTCGTCTTCTATAAAATACAAATCCAATGGAATGCAATACCTTTTATTAAAGGTAATCTTTTAAGCCGTCGATTTTTTCAGCGCATTCTGGATTTTCCAAGCTTGCCGAGGAAAAGGCCAGGTGCATATAATTTATTTTTTATTCTTTAGGCACGATACACTAAGTTATTACAATATTATCTAGTACAAACTATCCACAGATTGTACAGCAATATAATTTCCTAAAGAATAAAAAAGTCATAATATATAATGCATTTGCAAAGAGGGGGAGGATGAGAAAATGGGTATACAATTAAAATGTCCAAACTGTAGCAAAAGAGCTATGGATGTAATCAAAGCAACTAAAGGTAAGGTGATAATAGAGCTGAAGTGTCCTCATTGTCGTAAAATAGTAAAAATAAATTACTGTAGATAAGCTAATTATTCACATTTAAAGATGAGTTTGATGATTAATAAATTTTTAAGAAATGTTAAAATCAAATAATAACTAGATAATAATAAAATAATAACTACCGAGCAAGTGATCCATAAATAAAAATGAGATACCAAATGGCCGGAGTAAAGCTAGAAATAGTTTTTACTCTAGGCCATTTTTGTTTGGAGTTTATTTGTTATGCCTAAAAATACCTTATTTCTAGTTTTACTTACGGCCCGAAAGAAAGGGGCCAATATAAAAATGAATATTATGTATGAATTTATAACAGGAGAAAAACTAGAAATAGAGGTAAATGAAGATATTGCTAATATATCTATAGAAATTGAAAGAACCATATATAACAACAATCAGAAAGAAAGCAGAAGACATAATTCAATAAATAGTATGGAAGAGGCAGGATTTCAATTTAAAGATATTAATGATGATATAGAAGTTAAAGTGGAAGAAGCAGAAACAACAGACGAAGTGAAAAATGCAATTAAAAATTTGCTTCCAAGTCAGCAGGATTTAATAGAAAAGGTATTTTATAAAAATATGAAGCTTGTTGATATAGCAGCACAGGAAGGTGTTACTGAAGCTGCAATTAGAAATAGATTAAATAAGATTTATAAGAAATTAAAAAAAGTTTTAAGTTAGGGGGTTCGGTTTGGGGGCTCTAGTGACCTTATAGTGTATGGAAATTTATCAATTTTAAATTATCAATGATCAATTTTCAATGGAGGATGAAAAACTTTCAGTTTTTCTAAAATATAGTACTGCATCTATATTTGTAAGGAAGGAGATGTCGCAAAAACTAGAATTTAAGCAAGAGCCCAGATTTTATATTTGCCAGGGAACATATTACTACGGAATATGGGCTATAACTCTAAGCTCCTCTGTATGCAAATATAATTCACTGTCTTTGGCTATATTGCTAAGTTCATCCTTCACTAAGCACTATATGCCAGCGAATGTTATGGCTAATGCCATAACAATGCAATAATACAATTAAAAAGCTGTAAGCTTTTTTCCTTCATTGATCATTGAGAAATGAAAATTGAGAATTGTAAGTGGGGTGAGAATAATGGCAACAATAAAAATTACCATAAGTACAGAAAAAGCAGTATCAACTGATATAAAAGAAACTAAAGATAACCCAAATGATGTGGTGGATAAAATATCAGGTTTATTAAATATTGGAGGGAGCAAATCGGGTAATGAAAGATGCAGTACTCAAAATTGTTAAGGATTTAAGATGCTTAGCCGATGATTTAGAATCATTTGCAGAGTCTGCTAAGGAAGAAAGCGCAGATTCAAAAACAAAATATGAGCAAAAGAAAACAAAAGAAAAATCTATATCAATAGAAGATGTGAGAGCAGTTCTTGTATCAAAATCACAAGATGGAATGAAAAAAGAAGTTAAAGCTTTAATAGAAAAGTATGGTGCACATAAACTTACAGATTTAGAGGCATCATGCTACAAAGATTTGCTTAAAGATGCAGAGGATCTTTAACAATTATCAATGAATAATTGATGCCCTTTATGGGTACACAGAGTGCAATTGACAATGAAGGATGAAAAACTTTCAGTTTTTCTAAGATTATAGTATTGCATCTACATTTGCTAGGGAAAATATAATTCGCTTAAGGCGAATGTTATGGCTAATGCCATAACAATGCAATAATACAATTAAAAGTTGGAGATTTTTTTCCTTAATTGTACATTGTAAATTGTCAATTGATAATTATATATCAAATACCGCCAAGGTAGAATTTAAGGAGGAATTATAAATGGCAACTAATAAAACAAAGGTGATTACAGGAGTAGTCAGGCTAAGCTATGCAAATGTATGGGAACCAAAATCAATAAATGGGAGTGATGAAAAGTACAGTGTTTCTTTGATAATCCCAAAGAGTGATAAAAAAACAATTCAAGAAATTAAGGATGCAGTTAAATCTGCAAAACAGGAAGGTAAGTCAAAGTTTGATGGGAAAATACCAGCTAATTTAAAACATCCATTAAAAGATGGAGATATAGAAAAACCTGACGAGGAGGCATATAAAGACAGCTATTTTGTAAATGCAAACAGCAATGAAAGACCACAGATTGTGGACAAGAGTGTTAATCCTATTTTGGATCAAAGTGAAGTATATTCAGGGTGTTATGGAAAGGTATCAATCAATTTTTATGCATTTAACAGCGATGGAAATAAAGGGATAGCCTGTGGCCTTGGAAATATTCAAAAAATAAGAGATGGAGAGCCTTTAAGTAGTCGTTCAAGTGCAGCTGATGATTTTATAAATGAAACATCTTCATGGATAGATGAAGATGGGCTATACTGCTAGGCTCGTACCTCACCAAGCATTATATGCCAATGAAGAAGAAGATTATTTTTTTGGTTAAAGAAAATCAATGGATAATGAACAATGAACAATTGATGCCCCTTGTGGGTACAAAGAGTGCAATGAAGTAAAAAAAGCTTACAGCTTTTAAATATATTATTGCATTTGTTCATTGTTTTAAAGTTTTGGAGGAATCATATGGAAAAGACATTATCCTTAGATTTAGAAACTTACTCTGACATAGACTTAGTTAAATGTGGAGTTTATGCATATGTAGATAGTCCTAATTTTGAAATATTACTTGTGGCATACTGTTTTGATGAAGATGAAGTAAAAATCATTGATTTAGCATCAGGTGAAGTCATGTCAGAAGAAGTTAAAGAAGCTGTATTAAGTGATGATGTTATAAAGACAGCTTTTAATGCTAATTTTGAAAGAATATGCTTAAGCAAATATTTTAATAGCAATTTAAAGTCAGATTCATGGTGCTGCACTGCAGCTCAAGCTTCAATGTTAGCACTTCCACCTAGTCTTGAAGGCGTTTCAGAAGTTCTTGGACTTAATAATAAGAAAATGAAAGAAGGAAAAGAGCTTATAAAGTATTTCTGCTGTCCATGCAAGCCAACAAATGTTAATGGGAACAGAATAAGAAACCTGCCAGTACATGATTTAGAAAAATGGAATATATTTAAGAGCTATTGCGTTAGGGATGTTGAAGCAGAAACTGAAATAAGAAATAAACTTAAAAATTATCCAATAAGTGAAAAGGAAGTGGAAATATATAGGCTGGATCAAATCATAAATGATAGAGGAATTTTAGTAGATATGAATTTGGTAAAAAGAGCTATAAAATGTGATAAAGATTTTATAGGTGCAGCTACAAAAAGAGCTTATGAACTTACAGGACTTGAAAATCCAAATTCAGTACCACAGCTTAAAGAATGGCTTGCACATAGAGGTATAAATATTAAAAGCCTTTCAAAAAAATCAGTATCAAAACTGGCAGAAAAATGTGATGGAGAGATAGAGGCGGTTTTAAAATTAAGGCTTCTTATGTCTAAAACTTCAGTAAAAAAATATGAAGCAATAGAAAGATCAGTATGCTCTGATGGAAGAGTTCATGGACTGCTTAAGTTTTATGGAGCAAATCGTACTGGAAGATGGGCAGGCAGATTAGTGCAGGTTCAGAATCTTCCTCAAAACCATATTAAAGATTTGGAAGTGGCAAGAAATATTGTGAAGAATGGGGCCTTTGAAGAATTAGAAATGTTTTATGAAAGCACACCAAATGTTTTATCAGAGCTTATAAGGACTGCTTTTATACCTAAAGCTGGTTTTAAATTCATAGCAGCAGATTTTTCTGCTATTGAAGCAAGAGTTTTAGCATATCTTGCAGGTGAAAAGTGGAGAGTAGATGTGTTCAAAACTCATGGAAAAATATATGAAGCTTCAGCAAGTGCTATGTTTAATGTGCCAATAGAAGGCATAAAAAAATCTTCAGACCTAAGACAAAAGGGGAAAATATCAGAACTTGCATTAGGTTATGGGGGGAGCATAGGTGCTTTAACAGCTATGGGGGCACTTGAAATGGGACTTAAAGAGGAAGAACTACAACCCCATTAGTTACAGCATGGAGAAATGCAAATCAAAATATAACAAAGTTCTGGTGGAATATAGATAAAGCATCAATTACGGCAGTAAAAGAAAGAACTACAGTAAAAGTAGGAAAAATTGAGTTCACATATTGTGGTGGAATATTATTTATAACACTTCCATCAGGGAGAAAACTATCTTATATGAAGCCAAGATTACAAATTAATAAATTTGACAGGGAAGGGCTAACTTATGAAGGAATAGGTGAAAGTAAGAAATGGACAAGAATTGAAACTTATGGACCTAAATTAGTTGAAAATATTGTTCAGGCTGCTTCAAGAGATTTACTTGCAGAAGCAATGTTAAGACTGCATGAAGCTGGATATGAAATTGTCATGCATATTCATGATGAAGTGGTAATTGAAGCACATATAAATAGAAATTCATTGGAGGAAGTGTGTGAAATCATGTCTATTGCTCCAGAGTGGGCAGAAGGGTTATTTTTAAAGGCAGATGGTTATGAGTGTAGTTATTATAAAAAAGATTAAAGGAATGGTGCAGGTTATAGTTGGCAATGAAGAATTATTTGGGAATAATAGGTTTAAGACTTATGATAAGTGTCAGCACATTTGCTAGTAATTAAGATAATAGGAAACTGAAATTTGCAGATGATGAAATAGTAGAAATTATCGAGTGCGTAGTAATTAAGAAAACATGGAGTGTGATAAATAAATGATAATAAGCATTGCTAATAGTAGAACAGCTAAGAAATGGAAAGCCATAGATATTTCCTGGAATGAGTTTTTAGATAAAGTTAAAAACACAAAAAGGACAGGTGAAACTGTAAAAGAATTTAAAAATCTTTCAAAAGCAAAGCAGGATGAAATCAAAGATGTTGGTGGCTTTGTTTCTGGAAAGCTTAAAGAAGGTAAACGAAAGAACGGATATGTTGAGTATAGAACCATGTTAACCCTCGATATGGATTATGCAGATGCTGGGCTATGGGAGCAGATAACTTTATTTTATGATTTTACATGCTGCATATATTCAACACATAAACATACAAAAGAAAAAACACGTCTTAGATTAATAATACCATTAGCAAGAAAGATTAGTGCTGATGAATATTGTGCAGTTTCAAGAATGGTGGCATTTGATATTGGAATAGAGCAGTTTGATGATACCACATATGAGCCAACAAGGTTAATGTACTGGCCTTCAACCTCAAAGGATGGAGAGTTCATTTTTGAAAATCAAGAAGGGAAGCTTTTAGATCCAGATAAGATACTTTCAAGATATAAGGATTGGAAAAACAGTAGTGAATGGCCTGTATCTTCAAGGCAGAAAAGTATTGTAAGACATAATATTTCAAGACAAGCAGACCCTTTAGAAAAAGAAGGACTTATAGGAGCATTTTGTAGGCAATATTCTATTACCCAGGCAATAGAAAAGTTTCTAAATGACATGTATAAGGAAAGCACTATTAATGGAAGATATGATTACATTCCAGCAGATTCAGCAGCAGGTGTGCTTATATATGAAGATAAGTTTGCATATTCACATCATGCTACAGATCTAGCATGTAATAAACTGTGTAATGCATTTGATTTAGTTAGAATTCATAAATTTGGACACCTTGATGAGAAAAAAAGTGATGATGTGGAAGATTCAAAGAAGCCATCATTTAAAGCAATGCAGGAATATGTTTTAAATGATGATAAGGTAAAATTACAACTTTTGGAGCAGAAGAAAAAGGAAGCAGCCTCAGAGTTTAAGAATGAAGAATATTTAGAAGTTAATAAAGAAAAGAGTTCTAAGTTTGATAAAGAAAATTTAGAGCTTCATAATAAAGGATATTTAGGATCTAATAATGAAGCAGCTTCTGAGTTTAATAATGAAAATTCAGAATTTAATAATGAAGCAGATTCAGAGACGGATAATGAAGAATGGAAAACACAGCTTATATTAAATAAACGAGGAGATGTAACAAATACATTAAGAAATCTAATTACTATTTTAGAAAATGATTCTTCTTTAAAATCAATAGCCTTCAACCAGTTAAGTGATGGGATGGAGATTAAGGAAACTGTTCCTTGGAAACATCCATCCAGGTTTTGGAGAGATGCAGATGATGCACAGCTTATTTCATATATTGACTCTACTTATGGAAGTTTTTCAGCAAGAAATTATGATATTGCAGTAAAGAAAGTCACGGATGATCGTTCATATCATCCAATAAGGGAGTTTTTAAGTGATCTTCCAAAATGGGATGGTGTAAAAAGGCTTGAAACTTTATTTATAGATTACTTTAATGCAGATGATGAAGAATATACAAGAGCAGTTACAAGAAAAGTATTTATTGCAGCCGTTGCAAGAGTTATGAACCCAGGAATTAAATTTGACTGGATGTTAGTTTTAAATGGTCCTCCTGGAATAGGAAAGAGCACAATAATAAGAAAACTTGGAGGAGAATGGTTTAATGATTCTTTAAGACTTTCAGATACAAAGGATAAAACAGCAGCAGAAAAGCTTCAGGGATATTGGATACTTGAGATAGGTGAACTTGCTGGAATGAGTAAAGTTGAAGAAAATATTTTAAAGAATTTTTTATCAAGTCAAAATGACATATATAGGGCAAGCTTTGGAAGAAGAGCAACGCCTCATCCTCGGCAATGTATTTTTATAGGAACTACAAATGAAGATAGAGGATACTTAAGGGACACAACAGGAAATCGTAGATTTTGGCCTCTAAAAGTATATGGTGCTAATAAAAAAGCATGGGATATGAGTAGTAATGAAGTCATGCAGATATGGGCTGAAGCAAAGGCGTATTATGAAGCAAAAGAAGATTTACAACTGTCACGTGAACTTGAAGCACGGGCAAATGATCTTCAAAATGAAGCTATGGAATTTGATGAGAGGCAGGGAGTTATTGAAGCTTACCTTGAAATGCTGCTTCCAGAAGGCTGGGATAACTTTGATACTTATAAACGAAGAGAATATATTAATGATTATTGTAATGAAAATTCACTAATTCCAAAAGGCAAAGTTAAAAGAGAAACTGTATCAGTAATAGAAATATGGTGTGAAGTATTTGGCAAAAATAAGACGGATTTAGAAAGGTTTAAATCATTTGAAATAACGAAAATGCTTAAAAGAATTCCGGGGTGGATTCAAGAGCCAAAGGTAAAGTGGAATAAATTATATGGGAATGTGAGGGTGTTTAAGAGGGGAGAATTTTAGTTTTTAAATTAGCTAGTATTTTTGGCTATTAATAAGAGCCTATACTTTTAGCTATGAATACAGTTTGTACTTTAGTTATAGAATTGGTTCGAATTTTAGTTAGCTTAGTGAAATTTAGTTATGGATTTAGTTAGTATCTTTGTTAGAATCATTGAAATTTAGTTAGAAGCATGGTTCGTTTAAAAATAGAATTTAAATCATGAATTTATCTTGGTTTACAGAGGATCTTTCTAACTAACTAAATATATCATAGTAGTCAATATATAATGTAAATAATATTGAGCATACGTGTATATAAACTATATTTATACTATATAGGGAAAAAAGACTTTTGTAAGAGAAATATTGTGCAAAGCTAGTAAAATCAATGTTTTGCAGCTATAACAACAATTTTAACAAAGATCATGGTTAATAAAAGCCGTGAAGGCGAGGATGGAGAGGGATTAATATTATGGAAAGAAATAATTTTTGTATAGCAAATGCTAGAGGTAATAGATGCAGCAAACTTAATGTGGAAAAGTGTATGGGAGAATCTTGTTCTTTTGCAGTGACTAGAGAGGAAGCAGAAGCTTCAAGTAAAAAAGCTTTTAAAAGATTAGCAGCTCTTGATAATGTAGTTCAGATTTATATTTCAAATAAATATTATGGGGGGAAGATGCCGTGGTTAAATTGCAGATAATGCAAGTGTAGAAATAGCTGCAAATCTGACGGGGGCTGTCATTATTGATGGTCTAGTTGGATTAAAAAAATAGATAAGGCAGGCTTAGCGAGATCTATGTCAAAAAAGGGAGGTTTCCCAGATAATTCTGCGTGTGAAGGATTATTTGGGCGCCTGAAGAATGAAATGTTCTAAAGTATCATTAGAAAATATGAATCCTAGGGGGACGACAAAGTCTTGGGTTGGTTGTATAACCAGTCCAAGACTTTGTCCGTACCCCATTAGGTTAAATTCCGAAATATAAATGTACAAACATAGCAGAAACAGCAGCACCTACAAATGGAGCAAGACCTGGTATTAGTAAGCCATATTTCCAGTCATTGTTGGCTTTATTTTTTATAGGAAGTACTTGAAAGGCAAGTCTTGGTCCTAAGTCTCTTGCTTGGTTCATAGCAAATCCTGTAGGTCCGCCAAGGCCCATACCTATTGCCCATACTAAAAGACCTACTCCTATTGGAAGCATGCTTTTATATTTTGTAGCGATCATAAGAGTTGCACTTATAAAGATGAATGTAGCAAACAATTCGACGAAAAAGTTTCTTGGTAAATTACGGATTATTGGGTTTGTGGAGAAAATATTTCTTACTGCTATAGGATCAACTTCATTTTCACTTGCTTTAAATTGATCAGCATACATGATATAAATAATTAATGAGGCCACAAATGCACCTAAAAGCTCTGCTAGACTATATGGTACAAAGCATGACCAAGGTATCATTCCTAAAATACATTGGGCAAGAACCATTGCTGGATTCATGCATACACCATCAAACATAAATAATGCTATTGTTATACCAAATCCCCATGTTGTTATTGCAAATATATGTCCACTTCCTCTATATTTTGTATTTTTTAATACTTCATCACAATGAACTCCAACACCAAAAATTATCATTAATGCGGTGCTTAGAAATTCAGCAGTTAAATGTTGAAACATACTTTTAGGCCTCCTTTAATTGTCTTTACATATTTTTTCTGTTTCAAAGTATATATTTTCTATGGGAATATTAAGTGATTGGGCGAGTTTGGCACAATCTTCATATTCGATATCATAATGATTTATATCTTTGTAAGAGGCAGCTTTTACTCTCACAGTCCCATAGATTGTTTTTATTTTTAACGTTTTACGACTCATAATAGTCCTTTGTTTAATGGAATAGCGTATTCCTAATGTTGCAGTATGGCTGAAAATAGCTTCAATGAATTTATCTTTTTGCTTTGGATCAATCAATACGGTGAGTTTAGAGGCCATTCTGCTTTTTTTCATCATTATTGGAGTAAGAAATACGTCTTTTGCACCCATATTGATGAGTAAATTCATAGCATAGCTTATTTGTTCGCTACTTTGGTCATCAATATTGGCTTCAAGTTCCATTATCTCATCTTCGTTTACTTTATTTTTATTGAGTTTTTTTTTAGCAGAAGCATTCTTAAGGCATTGAAACATCCAGTATCTCTTTTGCCAAAACCATAGCCAATTTTTAAAATATTCATATCATCTGGTATTGAAGAAAAATTTGAAACTATATTTTTTATAATTCCAAGACCAGTTGGAGTAATGAGCTCTGTATTTATATCTAAGCGCTGATGAATTGGAATAGAAGAATTTACTCGCATCTGCATTACAGCAGGTACTGGAACTGGCATTTCGCCATGAGCTATATTTATATGTCCGCATCCATCAGTGAGAGGAGAAGAGATTATTTCAGTAATATTGAGCTTTTCCAAACCTATGAAAGAGCCTACTATATCAATAATTGAATCGATAGCACCAACTTCATGAAAATGAATTTCATCGATATTTTTATTGTGAACTATGGATTCAGCTTCTGCTATTTCATGAAATACATCAATTGAATGAGTTTTTATAAAAGTACTCAAGTTACTATTTTCAATTATTTGTTTAATATCTGAAAAACTTCTTCCATTATGATGGGGGTGGCATTCTTCAATGCCACAGTCTTTTTTACCATCCTCCAAAATTACATCGAAGTCACTGCCGAAAACAGAATTCTTAGCTTTTTTTTCATAATAAAGTTTATAACCTGATAAGTTTAATTTTTTTAATTCTGTTTGTAATACATCAAAGTCTAATCCTAAATCTAACAAAGCGCCAATAAACATATCGCCACTTATTCCTGAGAAAGTATCTAAATATAATGTATACATAAATTCCTCCTATAAATGATTAATCATACTTGCGTTATAAGCAGCACCAAAGCCATTATCAATATTTACAACGCTGAGCCCGCTTGCACAGCTGTTTAGCATAGAAAGCAGGGCAGTGATTCCTTTAAAGCTTGTACCATAGCCTACACTAGTTGGAACTGCAATTACTGGTTTATCAACTAGGCCACAGATTACACTTGCTAGAGCACCCTCCATACCTGCAATAACTATTATTACTTTTGCATTACGTATTACATCTAAGTAAGAGAATAGCCTATGGATTCCTGCAACACCAACATCGTAAATGGATTTTACGTTATTTCCTAATACATCAGCACAAAATTCTGCTTCTTTTGCAACGGGTATATCACTAGTACCAGCGGTTACAATTGCTATATAGCCATCTGGTTTTTTTATGTTTTTTTTATTAATTGACATGCAGCGGGCACATTCATCATAAACTGCATCTGGAAATTCTTTGTATATTTCAGACATTTTTTCTTTGGAAACACGTGTTGCAAGTACAGTTTTATTTTTAGATAATAAAGCTTTGGATATTTTTATTATCTGATCAGCAGTTTTACCTTGGCCATATATAACTTCCGGGTAACCATTCCGCTTATCTCTTTGAATATCAACTTTAGCAACGTTTATATCTATAAATTCGTCATCACTCATTTTGATTCATTCCTTTATCTAAAATTTCATTTAAGCTGCCAGTTCTATATCCTCTTAAATCAAGTGATATATAAGTACAGCCAAAACTCCTAAATGTGTCATAAATATTATCCATTATTGATTCATTAAAGAAAAATGATCTTTCATTTGGCATTACTTCAATTCTGGCATTTTTATTTTCAAGTCTTACACGTATATTTTTTATACCAAGATTTAAAAGATAATCCTCACATTTGCGGATAATATCTAGTTTTTCTTGAGTAATGGTTTCACCATATGGTATGCGAGTGGCAAGACATCCTGAACTTGGTTTTTCTGAAGCTTTTATGTTCCATTTTTTTAAGCATTGTCTTATTTCATCTTTAGTAAGACCGCATATTTTTAAAGGAGACTTTATGTCAAGTTCTTCTAAAGCTTTCATACCTGGACGATAATCTCTGCAGTCACTTGCATTTGTACCATCAATTACGATATCTTTCCCATTCTGTTTTGCAATTTCCTTTATTTTAGTAAATAAAGCATACTTGCAATAGTAACATCTTTTAGATGGATTTTTAATAAAATTATCTATTTTAAGCTGATTGCAAGGTACTTTTATTAATTTAAGACCTATGTTTTTGGAATATGAATTCATATCAGCTTTATCTCTTGAAGTGAGGGTTTGCGCTTCAACAGATATTAAAATAGCATTGTTTTTAAGTACATCTTTTGCTACATATGATAAAAATGTACTATCTACTCCGCTTGAAAAAGCAACAGCACATGAACCATATGAAGCAAGAAGATTTTTTAATTTTTTTAGTTTTTCATCAATAGATAACATATTAGTTATTACCGCGTACTATAACACTTAATCCATCAGGAATAACTGAAACCTTAGCATCTTTACCCTTTAACTTAAATGCCTTATTTAAAGCTTCATCTATTGTTTTAGCACTTTCCATGTGTAAAGCAGTTACTAATGTAGGATCGACTAAATCAGAGACTAGTATTACCTTATGGTTAACTAAAATTCTAGCTAAAATTTGCGAAGTCCATTGCTCTGGAACAGTTTTTAATCTTGGTGTATTGATAGCAGAATCTAAGAATTCTTTTGGATCTTTAACGTTGGCAATATTATCGTAAAATGCTTGTCCACCATGTCCGTCACGACAGCCAGCAACCATTATGATTACACCATCTTTGTTTAATGTTGCTTCTGCAGCAGTCATGCCTTTTACAGCTTGATAAATATTTTGATCAAGAGGATAACCACCATTAGTTGTTATAGCTATATCACAGTTGATTTTATTTACTTTAGCTAAGTTGTTTACGAAATTACAGCCCTCTAAATGAGCTTTTTCTACATCACCGGCAAATGAACCTATGATTTTATGTTCACCATTAAGTACAACATTTACGATGAAAGCTAATTTTGCAGTTTTGGCTGCATATAACATATCTTCATGAATTAAGTTATGAGAAAGGTTACCAGTATGTGAATTTTTATCATTAATAAATTCACCACAGTGGTTTGCCATTATTGTTTTATATGAAGCTATACCAGGGAGTACTGATTTTCTTCCACCAGAAAATCCAGCAAAGAAGTGAGATTCAATAAAACCTTCAGCTAATAAAAGATCAGCTTCAGCTGCAATTTTATTTATTATGCATTCTCCGCCGCTTGGGAGTGTACCTATCTTTTTCATTGATGAATCATCTTTAGATTTGTGCATTACTATTTCTTCATTATTTACAATATCCTTTCCATATTTTGCAATGAGTTCTTCTCTAGTGCTTGGTCTGTGAAATCCTGTTGCTACGAGTATTCTTATACGTGCATTAGGAGATACACTTCTTATTCTTCTAAGTAAAATAGGAGTAATAATTTTAGAAGGAACCGGTCTTGTATGATCGCTGCTTATTATTACAATATCTTTTTTACCCTTTGCAAGTTCTTCTAATGATAAGCTTCCAATTGGATTGTCTAAAGATTTTTCAACAATGTCATTTTCACTTTCTTTACAATTGTATGTGCTTTGTTTTGATTCTAAAAGACCAGCAAAATTATTATCATTTAATTTTAGAGTCACTGTTTTTGAATCATAAGGTAATATAAATTTTTTCATAAAATATCATCCTCCATCTTGTAAAATTAATATTATTTTCGACATCAATTATTTTAAATTAAAAAAATGTATTATAATATACCATGAGATGTTATCATTTGTTAACAATAAATAATGTGAATAAAAGTTAATATGTATAAAAATAATAGTGATAGATATAAGGGGGAGATCTATGAATTCAGAATTTTTACTCGACTTTTTAGAAAAAAACAACACGGCTACAATAACGAAGAAGCATCATTCATATTTAACTTTTTGTGGTTTAGACGAGCAGTATACATATGTTTTAAAAGAAGGAGTAGTAAAAACAAGTGTTATATTAAAAGATGGAAGAGAATTTAATATATCGTATATATGTGCTCCAGATATAATTTCCTTATTAAGAGATGAGGTAAGTGCAAATACATCATCCCCATTTAATGTGAGGATAGAATCAAAGGAAGCGGTTTTTTATAAGATTCCAAGAGTAACATTCTGGAAGTACGTTAATAATAATAATAAGCTTCAGGAATACATAAAAGAGTATTATAGAAATAAATTGATGGAGACCATTTTTAACGAACAAATAATGATAATGAATAGTAAAAAGGGTGCTATATGTGCATTTTTATATAGCCTTATTGACAAGTTTGGAAAAGAAGAAAATGGAGAGATAGTTATTGAATTTTCTATTACGAATGAAGAGATTGCTGGGTTTTGTGGAATCTCAACACGTAACAGTGTAAATAGAATTCTTCATGAATTAAAACAAGAAAAAGTAATCGATATTGTTGACAACAAAATACATATATTAGATAGGGAATATATTAAGACATTTACTTTATAGATGATGTTATCATTTGGTAACATCATCTATTATTTTTGATAAATTAGCCACATGCTAAAATTAGTTATGCTATTTAGAAAGTGAGGTTTTATTATGCATATTCCAGATAATTATTTAAGTCCGAAAACGTGCGTAGCTTTTACAGTGGCTATGTTGCCTGTTGTAGTGTATTCGGCCAATAAACTTAAGCAGGAGGTTGAAAAAAAGAAAGAAACTATTCCTTTGATGGCGATTGCATCAAGTTTGTCATTTTTAATAATGATGTTTAATATTCCTCTACCAGGAGGAACCAGTGCCCATGCTGTAGGAGGCTGTCTTTTGGCAATTTTGATTGGTCCTTATGCGGCATGTATAGCAATAACGATTTGTTTGGCATTACAGGCACTTCTTTTTGGGGATGGAGGAATTCTTGCTTTAGGTGCTAATGTTTTTAATATGGCTTTTATAATGCCGTTTAGTGGATATTACATATACAAATTATGTACGAAAATAATGAAAAAGAGAGGGGAAATTATAGGTGCAGCTTTAGGCTCGTATCTTAGCATAAATTTAGCAGCCTTTTGTGCTGCGGTAGAGCTTGGTTTACAGCCTATAATTGCTCATGATGCATTTAATAATCCATTATATAATCCATACCCTTTATCAATATCTGTGCCAGCAATGGTTGGTTCACATATGCTTATTGGAATAGTGGAAAGTATTTTTACGGTTTCAGTTTACAGGATTATAAAGAGAGAAAATTTTAATACAGGAGATTATGAAAATAAGAAAAGTATAAGAGTGAAAAGGCTTTATAAATTAATAATATTATTAATAATTTTATGTCCTATAGGGCTTATTGCAAGTGGTACTGCTTGGGGCGAATGGGATATAACAGAACTAATGGAGAATTTAAAATCTTATAATATATCACAGTATGTTCCGCAGGGGATGGAAAATGGATTTAGTTTTAGTGCGTTATTTTCAGATTATACTATTTCCAATATGCCATCTAGCATTTCCTACATTTTATGTGCAGTAACAGCTATAATAATTTTCATACTCGTTTACCGTATTATATTTAAGAAGGAAAGAAAAAATCATGAAAATGCCTGATTGGTTAGAAAATGATGAAAATTATAAATTAAATACTAAAAAAGATGATTATGTAAGAAAAAATATTATAAGATTTAATAGTTTGATCAAGCTTGTGCAAAGAGAAAATGTTTATAATTGCAATAATGAAATTAACTCATCTTTAAAGATCTTATCATTAATTTTATTGATGATCTTAATTAGTGCAAGCCGTGATACGTATCAGTTATGGATCTGTATCTTATTTGTTATGATTCAAATGTCCTTAAATTCAGGGAAGATAATACTAAACATATTAAAAAAATCATTGCTCATGTTTATTTTCCCTTTGATAATATTTATTCCATATGCAATATGTGCGCCAATAAGCATTGCATTGATTTATTATTTAAAGATATTTACTATGATGATTGAAGTACAAATATTTATATCTGGCACTACGATATATGATGTTGGACAATCATTGAAGCAAATACGTTGTCCAGATGTTATTATTTTTGTAATGGACATAGTAATTAAGTATTTAAATTGTACTGCATATTTGATACGTGATGTATTGCAGGCTATAAATATACGTAATGTTGGAAAGGATATTCATAAATATAATACAATTGGAGGATTATTTTCTAAGATATTTATTAAAGTGAAAAGATGTGGTGAAGAATTATATAATGCTATGGAATGCAGGGGATTTACAGACACCTATGCAAAGCCATCTGTAAAGCATATGAGTAAGAAAGATGTTTTATTTATTTTGTGTCATATTTTATTTATAGTTATTTATTTTTATGTAAGGAGTTATATGCAATGATTACATGTGATGAAGTATATTTTGATTATGATAATAGCTCAATTCTTGAAAATATTAATTTTACAATTAATAAAGGTGAATTTGTTGTTATAATGGGAGACAATGGATGTGGAAAATCTACTTTATTGAAGATATTGAATGGTATTATCTTTCCTAGCAGAGGAAGATATATAGTTGAAGGAAGAGATATTAACAGTAGATATTTAAAGAATAATTATAATCTGTCATTATTTCATCAAAATATAGGATTTATATTTCAAAATTATGAGGTACAACTTTTTAATGCTACAGTATATGATGAAATTGCTTTTGGAATAAGAACCATGGGATTAGAAGAAAAAGAAGTAAATAAAAGGGTAATGGATTGCCTTAAGCTTTTAGATATAGAAAAATTAAAGAATAGAGTTCCGTATAATTTATCTGGCGGTGAAAAAAAGAAGGTTGTAATAGCAGCAGTTTTAGCTATGAATCCTAAAATAATAATTTTGGACGAACCATTTAACGGATTATCAATGCATTTTCAAGATGAGATATTATTTTTGCTGAAGCAGTTAAATAATTTAGGGAAAACTATTATATTAACTACCCATAGATATGATCAAGTAAAGGATGTAGCTAATCATTTTTTGATATTTAAAGAAAAAAGTATTAAATATGATTTATCAAGTGAGCAATTAAAAAAACATAGAGATATAGAAGAATATTGCAGGCTGTTGTAATTATTTTTATCAGATAAAGAGTGAAGCATAGATTTTGTGAAAAATAAATTCAAGATATTAAAATAAGACTAAGTAATAATAGTCAAGTAAATTTCTAAAAAATATTAATTTAAAAAAAGAGCATAGCAAATAAACCATTCAAAAACACGAATGAGGGAAGGTGGTTCGGACATTTTCTAGGACTGGTTATGCAATCAACCCGGGACATTAGATTTTGAATTTTTAGGAACAGAAAGCTATCAATCTTCATTCCATTTATGGGAAGATATAGAGAAGGATTATATGTTAACAGATGTTGTAGAAATACATTTCTTAGAGTTGCCTAAATTCAGAAAGAAGAAAAATAAAGATTATAGAGAAAATGACATAGAAAGATGGCTTATGTTTTTAGAAAAAGATATATCTGAAACTACATTAAAAGAGTTGATGAGTTTAGACACAGCAATAGAAAAAGCTGAACAAAAAATAGAATACTTAAGTAGTGATGAAGAAGCTATGAGAATTTATTATGAAAGAGAAAGGTCACTTCATGAAAGGGCTAATATGATTAGTTCAGCAGAGGAAAGAAAAGCAATAGAAATAGCTAAAAATTTATTAGATGTTTTAGATAATGAAACAATAGCAGAAAAGACAGGTTTAGATATAGAAGAAATTAAAATATTAAGAGATAAAGATTGTTAAGATAGGTTTAATAGCCTATCTTATTTTTTACTGCAAAAAGCTATATCACTTGAGTATGATACGGAGAACCGTATCAGTAGTAACTGATTACAATAGCCTTATTCATTGATATATTTTGGTTAAGGCTGTTTCTATAACAAAAAATACCGTATCATAAGTAAAATAATTTTTATCTTGACTTTATACTAAGTATAAACTTTACACTTATAATGCAAGTATTGTATAGCCTTAAAAATAAGGCTCTATCACTAATTAACTATAAACTAAGCAATTTTTAAAATTTATTTTATTGCAAGTAAAATAATAATATGATAATATCATATTAATCCAGTTGTAACCTTAATCATTACAACTAAGAAAATTTTTATTATAAGTAGGAGGGGAAATTTTGAAAATCAATACACAATGTTCTTTAGCTATACACATTCTAATATCAATAGCAATGTTTTCAGATAAAGTTAAGGTAACAAGTGAAATAATTGCAAATAGTACAGGAACTAATCCTGTTATTATTCGTAACATATTTGGATCACTAAAAAAAGCAGGAATTATTGAGGTTCGCCGCGGTTATGCAGGTGCAGAATTGGCGATGAATCCATCAGAAATTACGATTTTTGATGTATATAATGCAGTTGATCCAACTTCACTAGAAAACTTAATTGGAGTACATAAAAATCCATCTCCTGAATGTCCAGTTGGCTGTAAAATACATGATGTTTTAGAAGAACCTTATAATGCTGTCCGTGAAGGAGTAAAAGATATTATGTCAAAATATACTTTAGCAGATTTAATGCTTAAGTATGAGTCTTAAGAAAGTTAATTAAAATAGTAATTATTTGGAGGAAAAAAATGAAAATAAATATTCCAGTACAACAAACTATAAAAAAACGTAATAGTGTAAGATCATATGAAGCAAAAAAACTTTCTACTCAAGATAAAGAAAAACTTATGGCATATGCTGATAGTTTAACAAATCCATTTGGAGTAAAAGTAAATTTTCATATTATAGAAAAGGATTTAGAATCAAAAGGAGAAAAATTGGGAACTTATGGAGTTATTAAAGGAGCTACTACTTTCTTAGGAGTATCAGTAGAAAATACTGAACTAGGTCTTGAAGCAGCAGGATATGAGTTTGAAAACCTAATTTTATATGCAACTCATATGGGGCTTGGAACAGTATGGTTAGCAGCAACTTTTAGTCGTGATAGCTTTATGTCGGCTATGGGTATTAAAGAAAGTGAATTATTCCCAGCTATTTCCCCTGTAGGATATCCAACTTCGAAAAGAAGCTTACGAGAATCAGTTATGCGTAAGACTATGAAGTCAGATCAGAGAAAACCATGGAAGGATATTTTCTTTAAAGATAACTTTTTAACTCCTTTAACTGAGCAAGATGCTAATGAATATGCTATTTCATTGGAAATGCTTCGTTTAGCACCTTCAGCTACTAATGCACAACCATGGAGAGTTATAAAAAAAGGAGAAGTTTATCATTTTTATGAAACTCATAATGCTAATGCAAAACCAGAAGAAAAATTAATAAAAAAAGTTGACGTAGGTATAGGTTTAAGTCATTTCCATCAAACAACATTAGAAAATGGTTTGTCTGGAAAGTTTGAAAAATTATCACAAGACAATATTGATATTCCTGAAAATACAAATTATATAATATCTTGGATTCCGGAGGAAATTAATAAAAAATAAATTTAATAGATTGATTTAAGATAGAAGGAGGAAATATATGAAAGCCGTACAAATTAATAAATATTCAAAAGAGATAAATGTAACAATTAATGATATCCCTGTTCCTAAAATTAGTGATAATGAAGTTTTAGTGAGAGTCAAAGCAGCTGCTGTTAACCCACTAGAGCTTTTAATTCTCACAGGAAGTGTAAAATTAATTCAAGACTATGATATGCCACTAACATTAGGAAATGAATTATCTGGGATAATAGAAGAAGTTGGAAGAGATGTTACTGGGTTTAAAAAAGGAGATAAAATATACTCCCGTCTTCCTATAGATAAAATAGGAGGATTTGCTGAATATGTAGCAGTTAATGCCGATGCAATCAGTCATATGCCAAAAAATCTTGATTTTAAAGAGGCCGTTGCTGTCCCATTAACAGGTTTAACTGCTTATCAAGGATTACATGAAGAATTAGAAGCAAAATCAGGACAAACTGTATTTATTCCAGGGGGGTCTGGAAGCTTTGGACAAATGGCTATTCCGATAGCTAAATCAATGGGGCTTAATGTTATTGTTTCGGGCAATACAAGATCACGTGAACAAATGATGAAGTTGGGGGTTGACCTTTATGTAGACTATACAAAAGAGAGTTATTGGGATATTATTCCAAAAGTTGATTTTGTAATAGATACTCTTGGACCCAAGGAGTTTGAAAGAGAACTCTCTGTTTTAAAAAAAGGTGGGCGCTTATTAAGTTTGCGTACAGGTCCAAACAAAAAGTTTGCTGAAAGGAATAAATTTCCATTTGGGAAGCGAAAATTATTCTCACTTGCGGGTGCAAAATACGATAAATTAGCCAGAGAAGAGGAAAAGGAATATCGTTTTATTTTTGTACGTGCTGACGGAGAACAATTAAAAGAAATTACACGAATTGTTGAAGAAAATAACATTGTGCCTTTAATAGATTCACGTATATTTACTATTGAAGAAGCGGGTGAAGCATTAAAATTAGTTGCTAGTGGACATATTAATGGTAAAGTAATTATTCAATTTTAAAGACAAGATGTACGTATAAAATTTCTTGTTTTTGCTTCATATATATTTAATATGAGTTAACATTTACACCTATAATGAGTGGAAAGCTAAGCAAACTTGATAAGATAATAAAATCAATAAGGCTTGCAAAAACAGCAATAAAAAAAGGTCTATAAGATGAATTGATATGTGAATTGACAGGACTTACAGAAGCGCAGATAAATATAATCAGACAATCAATAAGTAACTAGAGAGTTAAGGGATATTGTAAAAGGTATCCTTTTTTAATACAAAAAACTATATAACTTGAGTATGATACGGAGAATTGTATCATAAGTGATCGTGAAATTTACTTACAGTTTTTATAAAAGCTTTGAATCAATATATTTATAGATTATTATTATAAATTATAAATATAGACTGCATTTTAAACTTATAGTGCTGAATTAGAAATATTATATGGATTTAATTGGAAAAAATATTGCGTATTTATACTTACAAATTAAAAATTTTTAGATCCTATCGGAGCAAATGCAGAGTGGGAGAAAGATTATAAAGGCTGGTGGAATGCAGAGGAAAGTTCATGGTCAGTTGGATGTAAAGAGATAGATGTTTAACGATGAAGAAAAATATAATAATCATCCTGAAATATCTATGGAAGTTATAAGAGTATTTGCTAGATAAAAAAGTTAATATGATAGGCATAGATACATTAGGACTGGGGGGGAAAAAATCATGGACTCATTGATGTTTATTTAGGTAAGAATAAAACCTATGCTATAGAAAATTTTACTAATCTTGATAAGATACCTGATGAAAATTTTAAAGTATACTGCTTACCAATGAAGATAGAAGGATTAGATGCATTTCCAGCAAGAATATTAGTGGAATTTTAATAAGACCGAAGTAATCCCTAATACCTAAATAGGATAACATATAAAATAATTATTAGATATTTAATGAAACAGCAAGATTTTTTCTTGCTGTTTCATTAAAGTATAGATGGGATTATTAATTGTAGTAACAAAAAGAGAGGAATTGATGATAGGCTATCATCAAGTAAAAATAAATAAGTTCAAAAGACACAGGATCAATGTCGTAAGCTCAAGGGAAATATATAACAATTCACTTGAACCTGTTGTTCTAGGCTTTAGATTTTACTATTTATTATAGTATCATCTAAAGCCTTATTTTATGGGATTCTATAATAGATAAAATGTTTAGTGAAGGAGGTAGGATTATATTTATATCATTTATGTGATTCAAAATTAATTGAAATATTTTATCATAGAAAAAATGCATGATAAAACATAAAATATAAGTATTTTACATATTTATGTTTGTTCTATAAAATAACAGTGTATTAAATAGAGTGTAAATGTTAACAAGAAAACAATTTTATATGAGGAGGTAGTTTATGAGTAAAAAGTATGAAACTTTAGCTCAAAGTATTGTTGAAAAAGTTGGTGGCATTGAGAATATTAGTAATGTATATCATTGTCAAACTCGACTACGTTTTAATTTAAAAAATGATGATAAAGCAGATCAAAAAGCGTTAGAATCTATGGATGAAATCGCAAAAGTAATGATTAGTAATGCAGTGTTTCAAGTTGTAATTGGAACTCATGTAAAAGAGGTTTATGAAGAGGTAGAAAAAATAGTACAACCTCAAAAATTAAAGGAAGATATTACATCTAGTAAAAAGAAAAATCCAGTAAGTGTATTTATTGATTTTATATCGGGAACATTTATGCCTGTTATTCCAGCAATGTCTGGGGCTGGTATGATTAAAGCAGTACTAGCATTATTAACTGTCTTTAATATCATATCAACAGATTCACAGACATATTACGTATTAAATTTCTTTTCTGATGCGGTATTTTATTTCTTACCGATTTTATTAGCATTTAATGCTGCTCAGAAATTACATTGTAGCCCAATCTTAGCAGCAGCTGTTGCAGGTATTATGTTGCATCCAAACTGGAGTGCTTTAGTAACTGCAGGCCAAGCAGTTGCGTTATTTGATTTGATTCCACTGACATTGGTTTCATATACATCGTCAGTGATTCCAATTATATTAGTAATTTTTGTGCAATCATATGTGGAGAAGTTTTTAGAAAAATGGATTCCTAACTCTGTAAAGTTAGTATTTGTTCCATTATTAACTTTCTTAGTTATGGGAACATTGGCACTTTCTATTTTAGGACCTATTGGTAGTTTTGTAGGTAGCTACCTTGCTATGTTCTTTGACTTTTTAAGTACAAATGCATCTTGGGCTCCAGCTGTTTTGGTTGGTGGGACATTACCTGTAATGGTTATTTTTGGAGTACATACGGCTGTAGGACCATTAGGAGCTATGCAAATGGCACAACTTGGATATGACAGTATTTTTGGTCCTGGTGCTTTATGTTCCAACATTGCACAGGCAACATCGTCTCTAGTTGTAGCGATGCGTACTAAAGATAAATCAATGAAGCAGTTAGCTACTTCAGGTGCAATCACAGCTTATATGGGAATTACAGAACCAGCTCTATATGGTGTAAACTTGCCTAAAAAATATCCACTAATTGCATCTATGATAGGTGGTGCTAGTGGAGGGCTCTATGCTGGTCTTGCCCAAACCCACCGTTTTGCTACAGGATCTTCAGGGTTGCCAGCAGTTCTGTTGTATATTGGAGATAACACAATGACATTTTTATACAATATTGTTATTGCATTAGTTATTACAGTAATTGTTACAGCAGTGGTAACTTATTTATTAAGTTTACGCTTTGAAAAAAATAACGATTCTTTGAAAGAAGATACACTGTCAATTGTTTTAGGTGATGAAGAAGTTACAAGTCCTGCTAAGGGAACAATTAAACCACTTTCAGAAGCAGAAGATGAAGCTTTTTCTTCAAAAGCTTTGGGGGATGGTATTGTAATTGAACCAACAGATGGAGAAATAGTTGCTCCATTTGACGGTGAAATCACAGTATTATTTCCAACAAAGCACGCAATTGGGCTTCTTTCAAAGCAAGGAATGGAACTATTAATTCATATTGGGATTGATACAGTTCAATTAAATGGAGAAGGCTTTGAAGCATTTGTTGAACAAGGTCAAAAAGTAAAAAAAGGTGATAAACTTGTTTATGCGGATTTAAAAAGAATTGAAGAAAAAGGATTCAGTACACAAATTCCAGTGGTTGTTACGAATACAGCAACGTATCAATCTATTGAAACGAACAGTAATATAACAGCTGATTATTCAACAGTTATTATAAAAACAAGTAAAGGAGAGTAAAGAAAGTATGGCACTTAGTAAAAATTTTCTCTGGGGGGGAGCGACAGCTGCAAATCAATGTGAAGGCGGATACAATTTAGGAGGTCGTGGTCTGGCAAATGTTGATGTTATACCAACTGGAGTAGATCGAAAAGCTGTCAGCAGCGGAAAAATGAAAATGTTTGACTTTGATGATAATCATTTTTATCCAGCAAAAGAGTCTATTGATATGTATCATCATTACATTGAAGATATCCAGCTACTATCAGAGATGGGATTAAAATGTTTTAGAATGTCAATATCATGGTCAAGAATATTTCCTAATGGTGATGATGAGATTCCAAACGAGGAAGGACTTCAGTTTTATGAAGATATTTTTAAAGAATTGAAGAAAAATAAAATGGAGCCTCTTGTTACATTGACCCATTTTGATGTTCCAATGAACTTGGTTAAAAAATATGGATCATGGCGCAATAGAAAAATGATTTCATTTTACACAAAGTATGTGGAAACAGTTTTAAATCGCTACAAAGATTATGTTAATTATTGGTTAACATTTAATGAAATTAACATGTTACTTCACTCACCTTTTGTAGGAGCAGGTATTTGCTTTGAAGATGGTGAGAATGAAGAACAAGTGAAGTATCAAGCTGCTCATCATCAATTAGTAGCTAGTGCTTTAGCAACAAAAATTGCGCATGAAATTAATCCGGATTTTAAGATTGGGTGTATGCTTGCTGGAGGAAATAATTATCCATATTCTTGTCGTCCTGAAGATTACTATAAAGCGATTGAAAAAGATCGTGAAGGATATTTTTTTATTGATGTGCAGGCAAGAGGTTATTATCCTAATTATGCAAAAAAGAAATTGTCAAAAATGAAAATTATAATGCTTTCAGAAGATGAAGAAATTTTAAAACAGAATACTGTTGATTTTATCTCATTTTCATATTACTCTTCTAGAGTTGTATCTACTGATCCAAATGTTTCTGAAGAAACGACTGGAAATGTATATGGATCCATTAAGAATCCATATTTAAAATCAAGTGAATGGGGTTGGCAAATTGATCCATTAGGATTACGGAATTCCTTAAATATGTTGTGTGATCGTTATCAAAAACCATTATTCATTGTTGAAAATGGCTTGGGGGCAAAAGATGAACCAAATGAAAATGGATATGTAGAAGATGATTATCGTATTGAGTATATTCGAGAGCATATTAAAGCATTTAAAGATGCTGTTGAAGTTGATGGCGTTGAACTTCTTGGATATACAACATGGGGGATCATTGATTTGATTGCAGCCAGTACTGGAGAAATGTCAAAACGATATGGATTTGTTTATGTGGATTTGGATGATGAAGGAAATGGTACAAGAAAACGTACAAAGAAAAAATCATTTGAATGGTACAAGAAAGTTATTGCTTCAAATGGAGAAATTCTTGAATAAATAATTAATGAAGATCTTATCCTATTTTAGTGGATAAGATCTTTTATGCGTAATTTGTATATTTTTTAAATAAGTATAGAAATTATGCATGAAACTCTGTAAAATGAGGATGAGGTGATACTTAATGGAGTTTCGAAGCTTATATTATTTTCTAACAGTTGTTAGAGAAGAGAATATTACAAGAGCTGCTGAAAAATTGCATCTAACGCAGCCAACATTATCAAGACAGTTAATGCAGTTAGAAGAAGATGTAGGAGCACAGTTGATTATTCGTGGTAAAAGAAAGATTCATTTAACTGAAGCAGGTATCCTATTAAGGGGAAGAGCTGAAGAAATCATTAATCTCGTTGAAAAAACAGAGAAAGATCTGCTTAGTGATTCGAAAGAAATAGTTGGAGAGATTATGATTGGTATGGCAGAATGTATGGCTGCTCATGTTCTACTGCCTGAAGTTATACAACAGTTTAGTAAAGAGTTTACTAAAGTTACATATGATTTTTACACTGGTAATGCTGATTTGATCAAAGAAAGAATAGAAAATGGTATTATAGATATAGGGATTTTATTGGAACCTGTTGATATGGAAAAATTTGATTTTATACGCCTTCCTCAAAAAGAAAGATGGGGAATTATTGTTAATGTGGAGAATCCACTTACTTCTAAAGAGTTTGTTAAAGCAGAAGACTTAAAAGGATTACCTCTCATTAATACAAAACGTGCTATAGTACAAAATGAGATTGCGAGCTGGTTTAAAAATACCTATGATGATTTGTATTTTATAGCAACATATAATCTGTTATCTAATGCAATATCCTTGGTAGCAAATGGGATTGGAAGTGTAATTACAATCGAAGGTTCCTTCTATAACCATGCAAATGATAAAGTTAAATTTATTCCGTTTGAACCTGTACTAGAATCAGGAGTTGTCTTTGCATGGAAGAAACATAGAACATCCTCGCCTGCACTCTGTAAATTTATTGAATGTATTTATCATAGAATTATTGTATGATAACTCGTATAAAATAAGTATTTTACATGATAATAATTTCGTTTTAAAATGTAATTACCAACTAAGGTAATTACATTTTTTATTTGAGGAGGTTATATGAACAAAGAAGAAATTATGGCATGCTGCTGTATATCCAAAGATATATTTAATAGATATTTTAGTTCAGAAATTATAGAAAATGAAACTGATTTTAATGATGATTATATAAGAGAAAATTCTTTAGCTATATCACTTGAAAAAAAGGGTTTTACTTTGCCCAATATACGTAAAGATCTTATTTTGGATAAGAATGAACAGGATAATTACGAAAGAATGCTACTTATGTTGCAAAGTAAAAGACAAATTGTATTAGATAAAGTGCATGATGAAGAGCAATACTTAAGTGAATTGGATTACTTAATTTTTAATTTAAGGAAATTGCAAAAATGAAATATATTCTAAGAATCATGATCTACTTTTTTGGACTCTTCATCATTACGATAGGCATTAATCTTTCTATTGTATCAGGACTAGGAATTTCACCAGTATCAGCATTTACTTTACCAATCAGTAAAAGTCTAAATATGAGTTTAGGAGCAGTAACAACTTGTGCTTACGTCGTTTTTGTATTCATACAGTATCTATTATTAAAAGAAAAATTTAAAAAAAGAAATATATTGCAGATACCTTTCAGCATTGCCTTTGGCTTTTTCGTTGATTTTACTGGATCTTTTATGAATAATATTGAGTTGAATAGTTATGGAGCTCAATTTCTTGTTTTGATTTTCAGTATTATTATTTGTGCAGTTGGAGCCACTTTGTATATTGTGATGGATATTGTTCCTAATGCTCATGAGGGATTACAATTATCTGTATGCGAAAGGTTCAATCTTCCCTTTTCTAAAGTGAAAATTGCTTCAGATTGTATATTTGTTTTTATTGGTTTTATGATTACCTTTCTTTTCCTGGAAGGAAATACAGCAATTCGTGAAGGCACGATTTTGTCAGCGCTATTAACAGGAAAAATAATTGGAGTATTTTCTAAGAAAACAGGTTCAATGTTAAAGAAAATTGCATTTTATGATCAAACAGATACATCTTGTATAAGATAACTTCTGTAAATTGACTAAAGGAGGTTTTTAAAATGAATACGGTAATTGTTTATTATTCATATTGAAAAATTAAGTAATCCAGAGGAAATGACGATTGCTTTAGCAGATTAGAAATTGAAAGAAAATAAATAGGAGGAAATGTTAAATGAAACGACCATATATATTCTGTCATATGATGACTTCTTTAGATGGTAAGATTACAGGATCTTACATGAATACACCAGAAGGAAATTTAGCTGGAAATGTATTTTATGATATTGCATTTGGAAAGAATGCATACTATAAGCATCAAGGATGGTTATCAGGTAGAGTGACAACGGATGATAACTTTACATTTTATGAGAAGCCAGATTTAAATGAAAATGATCCAAAAGTTCCTGAAGGAGATTTTATTTCTGAAGTAGATGCAAATATGTATTATGTATCTGTTGACCCATCTGGAAAATTGGGGTGGAAGAAAAATACATTAACTTATGTAGATACAACTGCACATGTTCTTGAAATTTTAACAGAAAAAGCTTCAAATTCATATAAAGCGTTTTTAAGACGTTTGGGAATTTCTTACATCATTGCAGGAAAAGATGAATTAGATTCTGAAATGGCGATGAGCAAATTATATAAATTATTTGGGATTGAAACACTCATGCTTGGCGGAGGTGGAGTATTAAATTGGACTTTTATTAAAGCTGGAATGTGTGATGAGATTAGTATTGTGGTTGCATCAGCGGCAGACGGATCAAGTGAAACACCTACACTATTTGAAGCAAGAAATGGATTAGGTGATACTAAAGCTATTGGTTTTCAGTTAAATAATGTTCAAATTATGGAAGGGAATAGTGTTTGGTTACGCTATAAACTTAATATAAAAGAATGAGATAAATAATCGAATTAGCTAGAGCAGTACACTATTATGGTGACATTGATCAAGCTACTTCTTTTTATTTTTAATCGAAAAAATCATGTGGATTATGTAGGTGATATTTATTTTAAAGATTTAGAAGTTTAAGCCTAATTCAGATAACCATGTGCTAATTTGAGTTACACTATCAATTTTCTTTTTTATATCGATACTTACTTTGTGGATACTTGTTTATTTGCTTCTATTATTTCTTGAAGTTTAACTTTATCATTACGATAACGAGCTGTTGGATTTTTTTCTGGAATATTTAATTGAATTGCTTTTTTAGGGCAGTTATGAGTACACGCCATGCAAGTTTGACAGTTTTTTATATTATAAATAACTTTGCTATTATCTAGGGTAATACACCCAGCAGGGCAGACCTTTGTACAAATACCACATTGAATACAATCATCATTAACTCTATATAAGTGTTGAAACAAATCTGCTGGCATTTTACTTCTGTTTTCAAGATATTGCTGATGTGCCTGTCTGTTTGCATCCGTAACAGATTGTAGTTCTTTCTTCTTGCATTTGATATCGTTTATAATTTTGGATAAGTTTTCTTTAATATGTTTATCAATTTTTTTCTGTTCTTCGATATCAAATGACGGCAAGCAGTTATCAACCATTTGAATTGAATTCAGATAATTAACATGAACATCGCATTCTTTGCAGAAAGTGTTTGTCAGTTCAACAGCACCGCCATGACGATTTCCATAAGCTAATATGATATAGAAATAATCTGTTTGAAATGTTGCTGATTCGATAAACTGTTTAACCATTTTAGGCATTTCATGTCCATAAATAGGAGCAACAATAGCAATTTTATTGTCCTTATAGATTTGCTCTGTTCTCTTAATAACTTGAGGAATATTAATGGGATTTTCTTCTATTTCTTTTGCCACAAAAAGGCTATTTCCTGTACCAGTAAAATAAAATATCATTATTTTTCTACCGCCTCGTATTTAAAAATTTTCATCAACGATATTCATTGCGTTTAAAGTTGTCGGATGGCCAATATAGGGCATACAGTGTTCAATAATCTAATAAAATTCCTTATTATGTATTCATTGAAAGAAGTTTGTCAGCTTTGTAACATGACATATGATACTTTGAAATTTTATTGTAATAAAGGATTAGTACCTAATGTTAAAAGAGAGAAAAATAATTATCGAATTTTTGATGATAACAATATTGGTTAGTTAAAAAGTCTATCTTGTTTAAAAAAATGTGGTATGAGTATCGAAGAAATAAAAGAATATTTGGATTATTGCTTACAAGGGTAATCAATAATTTCTGAAAGAAAAGTAATTTTATCTCAAAAGAGGGAAGCACTTATTGAGCAAATGAAAATCATACAAGAATATATTGATACTAAACAGCAATTTTATGACGATATTTTAGATGGCAAGATAGAGTATAAAAGCAATTTGATTGTTAAATAAAAGGCTCATAGCCGTTTGTGATTGTTACTTATCTATTATGAGTAAATTTACGATAGCTATAAGTCTTTTTATATTTTAGGAGATAAAAGGGAGTGAAGAGCAAGCAACAGATACAACAATAAAAGCAATCAAAATGGGATTAGATAATGAATCAATAAGTAATCTCACATGACTTACAGAAAAGGAAATAAATATGCTTAGAGAGCTCAAAATAATTAGAGGACTAAAGAGGATATTGAGGTGACCCCAAAAAGTTAGACCCCAAAAACGACCTCCTAATCGTTAGATTTTTTGGTCTAACTTTTGGGAGTCGGTTCAAGGTCAATACCTTTTTAGATTTATAAATAGAATATTGACCAGGTGGTCTATAGATGATATGATTTATAATAGTAGACCACCTGGTCAATAAAAGGAGGATAATATGAGTGAAAGAGAGTGTCACACAAGTGTGAAAGAAAGAATAATCAATATAGCACTTGAAGAATTTGCACAAAATGGATATCAATCAGCATCTACAAATGTTATTTGTAAAAAGGCTAAAGTATCAAAAGGATTACTTTATCATTATTATGGATCTAAGGAAAATCTATATTTATCTGTGCTTAGATACTTTATTGATGAATTTAAAGAAAATATAACTATATATATTGAAGATAGTAATAAAAAGGGAATTGATTATATAAGTGAATACTTTAATGCTAAATTTAAATTTTTTGGAGAAAACCCACAGTACTCTAAACTTGTTTTAAATTTATTATTAAACAACAATATAGAAGGTGCAGAAATATTAGCTAATGAGTTTGAAGAGTATAATAATGTTCTTTTATATGAGATTATAAAGAACATAGATTTTAATCCTAAATTTAATAGAAATAAAGCATTTGAATTAATAGTTATGATAGGTTCAAAGTTAGAAGAAAAACATATGAAAGATATAGAATCTAAGGATAAACATATTGTTATAGAAGAGTTTAGAAAAGACCACAAGATAATGTTAGAAATGGTCTTTGAAGGTATTGATAAATAAAAGGAGGAATCTAGGTGATAAAAGGAATTGTATTATTAGCTTTATTTACAATTTTTGCGTTAATAATTGGTAAACTAGTTTCAAAAATTAAGTTACCATCTATACTTGGGTGGCTGATAACAGGTATGATAATAGGTCCACACGCACTAAATTTTATGAATAGTAGTATTATGGATGCTCAGTGGTTTCATGTTTTAAGTAATATAGGAGAAGTGTTAGTTGGAATGCTAATAGGTACTGAACTTGTACTAGAAGAACTTAAGAAGTCAGGAAAGCAAATAGTTATTATATGCCTATTTGAAGGTATGGTAGCATTTATAGTAGTTGCAGTTGCATTTTTTATATTTGCAGATATACCATTTTCTATAGCTTTAGTTTTTGGAGCAATTGCATTAGCAACAGCGCCAGCACCATCTTTATCAATTGTGAAAGAGTACAATGCTAAAGGGCCGGTTGCAAAGACTTTAATACCACTTGCTGCATTAGATGATGTGCTAGCGTTACTAGTATTTTTCATAGTTATTGGATTGGTTTCAGGAAGTATGACTGGTGAATCAATAAATATTATTTCTATTTTAATGATGATAATATTACCACTTGCTATAGGAACAGCTACAGGTGTTGTAGCAAGTAAAATTTTACGAAAGAAGAGCTCTAAAGGAGAAACGATATTAAAAGTTGCATTATTTGTATTAGTTACTGTTATTATTGGCAGATATGTAAATGAAAATATATTATCAATAAATTTATTATTATCAGGTATATCATTCTCTGCTATTATTGCCAATACAGTTGAAAAAGAGAGATTACATGAAATAATGGATGGAATTAATCCTATAATAAGTATAGCATTAGTTATAATGGTAATAGATTTAGGAGCACCATTAGATTATAGCTTAATATTTGGCGCAGGCCTTCTTACTGCTATATATATAATAGCTCGTGGAATAGGAAAAATATTAGGTGCTTATGCAGGTGGTAAGTTATCAAAAGCTGAAGATAATGTATGTAAATACTTAGGTCTTTCTCTTTTACCTCATTCTGGAGTATCGCTTATATTTACTGGGATAGCAGTAGAAACTTTAATGCCATTTGTACCAGAGTATGCAACGATGATACAAGGTACTATTGCAGCAGCAGCTGTTATAAATGAAATTATAGCTGTATTTTTAGCTAAGCAAGCATTTAAGATGGCAGGTGAACTTAAAGTTCAAGAAGAGATTAGCTTGGTATAAATGTAGAGAAGAATTGATTAATATTGGTGGTTTTTTTGTGCCTTTTCCTGCATAATGCGGGCTATGATGCCCAAAAATATTGAAAAATATATAAAAGATATAGTAAAATAAGGATGTATATCATTTAATATGCCGACTGGTTACAACAAAATAGTTTTTATGTTGTCAGTCAAAAAATATATATAGAAAGGAAGATACAATGAAGAAATACAGAAAACAGTGGTTCAGCGGCCTGTTGGCAGCCTCTGTGCTGTTCTCTGCACTTCCTGTGAACGCACTGGCGGTAGAGATACAGAACGCTGGAGGGTTATGCGAACATCACCCAGAGCATACGTCAACATGCGAATATGTGAATGATGTGCTGGGAACACCATGTAATCATGAGCATACTGAAGAATGCTACACAGTTAAGACGGACTGTACTCATGAGCATACGACAGAGTGCTATCCTCAAGATAGCGTATCTGGCAATGATGATACTCAATCTGATGCAGAGGAGAAAGAGCCAACTGCATGTACACATGAGTGTAGCGATGAAAGTGGCTGTATCAAAAGAGAATTAAACTGTCAGCATCAGCATGACGGAGATTGTGGCTATACCCAAGGTACTCCGGGAAGCCCTTGCACCTATGTGTGTGCAATCTGCAAGGGTCAGGACGACAAGCAGGAAGAAATCGAATGTACATGTACCACTCTATGCAGCGATGAAGCCATCAATGAGGACTGCCCGTTGTGTGGTGTGAAGGACGCTGACCTGAGTCAATGCACTGGCAATGAGGCTGAGCTCGATACTAATACTGATACTGAGGATGATACTGGTATTAGCAATGATGATGAGATCGATAACAGCGAGGAATTAAATAAGTTATTTCTTGAAGAATTAGCTGATGGTGATTCTGTAACAGTTTCAACTTCAGCAGAGTTTGAAAAAGCTTTGGCCAAAGGTGTTGATGAAATCATTGTAAATGGAGTAATTACGATTACAAGTGGAACAGGGTCTGATATGGATTTAAATCCTATAAAGTTTCCAGCAGGTATAACAATAGATGGAAAAGGCTCTGGAAATTTGGTGATACGTTCTCCTATACAAATTGATGGAGATGATGTTACATTTAAGGATATAGAAATGAATTTCATATCGAGTGATGCTCTTGGCGGTATACCTCATCGTGAAATATTTTTAGCAGGGCATACTTTAACCCTTGATAATGTTAACTGCTATACTGATGGTGCCAGCGGATCATTAGGTGGTTTTGGAAGCTCAGAAGATGAATTGCTTCCAACTGTTTATGCTGGAGGGTATCATGGAACAACCATTAACGAAAATGGTGCTGAGCTTAATATTATAAATTCAAATGATAAAACAAATATAAAGGCAATCTATGCTGGACATGATGAAGGCAAGTTCAATATGGTACCATATTACGGAGATATTAAGTTAAATATAGATGGAAAAACATCTGTACGTGAAGGTATATTTTCTAAGGAAAATACAGGAAAGGTCACTATAAATATAAATGGAAAAAATCTTGCTTCATCCAGAATAAAATATTTTGAAGGCAATGCAAATACAGATATTTTATTTGATGGTATTTCTGCACAAAAAGTTGAAGTTAATGGCATAAATAATATAAAGCTTGTAAATGGTTCGACTTTTGAGCCGATTTCTAAATCTGAAGCATCAATTAATAATATTGAAGTGCCGACAGGAACTGTACTTAACCTTATTTCTATGCCGGGAACTACTATTGCAGGTAACTTTAAAGGCGGGGGTACATTAATACTTGATAAGGACGACTCTTTAGTTATAAAAGGCGAAATCAGCGGGAATACAACGTTTAAAACGTGGGGTGGCTCGCTAGGGCTTGTGGGCAATCTTATTGATGGCAAGTCGTACATAACAAGTGTTTCTGGAAATATATCAGGAACTATAAAGCTTGATGCAGGATATAACAGCAACTATTCTTTGGAATTTGCTCAGAACAGATGGATGGCAAAAAACAATACGCCATCTCATGACAGGGAGTTAGGAAGCTTTAAAATTATATCAGCTTCAAGTTTTGCTGATTTTGAAGTTCTTGAAAAAGAAGCTTTGGATAGTAAGATTGAAAAGTCATATGTATTTGTAACAGAATCAAAAGATATAAATGATGAGGTTTATGTACCAGAGCTTTATGGATATGTACTTAGAGAAGAAGATATTAATAATTTGGATGAAACCCAATGGGGTACAGACATATTTCTTATGGAATCTGATGATTGGAACGGCGAGTATTTTCTTCAATTTGGCACCGAAAATTCCAATATAAGCAGCAAGATCAAGCCGGGAAAATATATAGTACTATTTCTAGCTGAGGAACCTGCTGATCCTAATAATGTCACTGTTGGTGAACTTCTTAAAGCATCTATTGGCAGTGAGAAAATCACAATTTACAAAAATGAAGGACAAGCAACAAAAGAAATCAAAGCTGAAAATATAGATATTATACCAAATCAAAAATTTACAGGAAAAGAGATAAAGCCTAAGGTTAAAGTTGTTGTTGATGGAAACGAATTGTCCGAAGGTAATGACTATATTGTAAAGTATGAGAAGAATATTAATGTCACAACTGGAGAAAATAAGGCAAAAGCTATTGTAGAAGGTATAGGCAGTTACAGTGGAAGTGTAGAAGTCAGATTTGATATTGTTAGAGGTGAAACTCAAACCAGCGGAGCTGTTTCTGCAGAAAAAAAATCGTATGAATATGGTGAAACTGTGAAACTTACATTTACAGCAGAGCCTAAAAAGGATGTAAATTCTGCAATTATGTTAATGAGCCCGTCAGAAAATAAAGCGGATTTCTATTTTGGAAATACACTTTTGGGTTCGGCTGACGTGGTAGATGGCAAGGCGGTGATTTTCTACAATACTGCAAAGCGCAGCATTCCTATTGGAAATGCCGATATTACAGTTGATTTTGGTGGCAGCAGTACACTTGAGTCAGCTAATTTTACAGAAAGAGGCGTATTTACATTAAATAAAAAAATACTTCAGCCAATGGATATTGCAAGTATTTCTTTAAAGGATCTTGTTTATGATGGCGCTAAAAAGCAGACTGAGATAACAGGTATAAATTGGAAAGATGCATCAATTACTGGAATCACTTTTACTGGAAATGCTGAGTTGCCTTCATCAAATGCTGGAACCTATTCTGAAGCTGATATAACTAGCATTGCACTTAAGGAAGAATGTGGAAATTGGTATGACGCAAGTCAGTTAAACACAAAAATTTCAAATGTTAAGATAAGCCCTAATGCTGTTATAAGAAAGGCAGAAAGTAAAGGAACTGTGATTAAAAACCTAACATTTTCCAGTGGCGGTCCAAAGAATTTTGCTTTTGATAAGAGCATAATACCAGACGGATACACGATTGTAAGCGTTGAAGAATTGCACGGGTTAAGCAATTATGGAAGCATTTTAAGTAATGTAAGAGTATCACAAAATGGAATAGATTTTGAAGTTTTAAAAAATGAGGGAAGCGGGTCCATACATGCAGCAATTAAATTCTTAAATCATGAAGATATTCATATTGTGCTTAATGTTGTTAAGACAGGAAAAACACAGGTTACTCCTAAGTACAGCATACCAGATGTGATATACAGCGGAGTTGCGTATGATGCTTGGCATGTTGAAGAATATAAGAGGGAAGATATTAAAGCATCATATTATAATATGACAGAACAAAAAAATCTTGACAGCGCACCTATAAACGCAGGAAAGTACGGCGTAACCCTCAGGATTGAAACAGCAAATGAATTTGGCGAGGTAAGTGGTGAGTTTGAAATAAAACCAAAGCAAGTGGAAATAAAGGCAATTGAAAAAAATATCAAAGTAGACGATATTATTCCTAGTTTGGATAATCCAGTTGAAGGCGTGGATTATGAGTTTGTGTCTGACAGACCGAAGGAAGAAATCGGTGTTATAAGAATGGCCTATGATAAAACACCAGACGCGGGGAATGTTGGCAGATATGAGATATTAATAGGCGTTACAGGTGATAGTAACCCAAACTACTCTGTTAAAACTGAAAGCGCGTGGCTGAATATCCTAAATGGAACAGAAACGCAATATGAAGTTAGAGTAAACGGTGGTCGTGCAGATAAAGTAAAAGCACAGTCTGGTGATAAAGTAACAATTACTGCAGAAGAATTGAAAGGCAGGAAATTTGTACATTGGATTGTGAATAGCAACAATGTACAGTTGTCTGATGTTAACAGCTCAGTAACTACGTTTATCATGCCAGCTGAAGATGTAGATGTGATAGCTGTCTTTGAGGATGATTCTAGCGACGGTACAGGTGATGGCAGTAGTTCTGGAGGCGGTAGCAGTTCTGGAGGTGGCAGCAGTTCCGGAGGCAGCGGAGGTTCCGGAGGCGGCGGAAGTTCTGGCGGAGGTGGAAGCAGTGATTCCACAAGTATTGATCGCCCGAACAATAACAAGCCAAATACTCCAACCATAGGGAAAACAAAACCGATAAAATCGGATATATATGGAAAAGTTTCACTTACAAAAGAAATAGTGTCTGAAGCTGTCTCTATAGCACAGGCAGACGCAATGAAGAATGGTAATATAGAAAACGGCATAGCTGTTTCAGTCCCAGTGGAAATAGATACAAATTTGAACAATGTTCAGATTCCTCTAAACGCCAGCACGTTGGACACACTAATTTCCTCCAATGTAAAACGCTTTACAATTGATGTGAACCGTATGGCTGAGATTAGTTTTACACTGGACACGCTAAAGGAGTTGAATACTCAGAGTTCAAGTGATATTGCGATACAGATTAAGCAGGCAGACGTTTCATCAAATGAAGGAAAAGCAGCTATTGGAAGCCGTCCAGTGTATGACATTAACATACATGCTGTCAAGGAAGGAAAGGAAAATCCAATAACAACCTTGAACGGAAAGACTGTAAGTATTGCAATACCATATACGCCTTCAAATGGCGAAGTTATAGGTAACTTGCATGCAGTCTATGTGGACGGCAGTGGTAAAGTAAATTGGCTGACTAAATCTAGCTATAATGCAGACCAAAAAGCCGTTATTTTTGAAACAGAGCATTTCAGTGTTTATGGAATTGGATACAAGACCGATCTTCCAGCATTTACGGATATTGAAAATCACTGGGCTAGAGAAGATATTGTATTTGCAGCAAGCCGCGGATTGTTCTCTGGCACTAGTGATACTACTTTCAGCCCGGATATGAGCTTATCTCGTGCGATGTTTGTCACAGCATTAGGAAAGTTGGCAGGCATCAACCCTGATAGTTACAAAAAAGGCAAGTTTACTGACGTTGCAATGGATGCCTACTATGCACCATATGTGAACTGGGCAGCACAGAGTGGAATTGTCAGCGGAACAAGCGAGACAACTTTTGCACCTAATAGTAATATTACACGTGAGCAGATGGCAGTCATTATGAATAATTATATGGAAAAGATGGGCTATACCATTCCGAAAACGCTAGTGGTTATGACATTCACAGACGATGCACAGATTTCTTCATGGGCGAAAGACTCAGTAAAGGCGATGCAGCAGGCGGGTATTTTCTCAGGTAAGGCAGGCAACAAAGTTGACCCTAAAGGCTTAGCTACTCGTGCGGAAGCTACCGCAGTTATCCACCGTTTTGTGGAAGTGGTCATAGACCCACAGAGTGCAAATGGATGGAGAAAGAACGACAGCGGAGAATGGTATTACTACAAAGATGGAGAGCAGTCAAAAGGCTGGATATTTGATAATCAGAAATGGTATTGGTTAAACAATTTAGATGGAAAGATGTTTGCCAGTGGTTGGAAGGAAATAGACAGCAAGTGGTACTATTTCTATTCAGATGGATTAATGGCAGCAAATACTATCATTGATGGATATAAAATAGGCGCGGATGGCGCAATGATTACTGGATAACAGCAGAAAAACTGTGGGAGGCAAGGACACATATAATCTTTGCCTCCTTTTTTCTTTTTTATTATAAGGAGAAATCTACTATCAGATCTCTATATTATGCTATTTCTTATAATGGACATATCCTCTCTTAACTAAATATTATTCTGCTTAGTTCTACTTAATGTGTCCACTGCTTTATACTAGCATCAAAGAGTATCTACTATTTTATACTAACATCTAATACAAAAATATCTGAATTTTTCTATTTTTCTAATAAACATTATAAAAATTATAAAAAAACATATTTGGTGAAGATATTCACTGAAAAGATTGGTGTTAATTTATATAAAGGTTGATTTTTTTTATTCTTTAGGAAATTATATTCACGAACAATCTGTAGATAAGTTATTTAAAAAAATATTACAATAGACTAATGCATAGTTCCTAAAGAATAAAAAATAGATTATATGCGCCTGGACTTTTCTTCGGCAAGCTCAGAAAATCCAGAGTGCGCTGAAAAAAATCGACGGCTTAAAGGATTACGTTTTATAAAAGCTATTGTATTCTATTGGATTTGTATTTTATAGAAGACTATATCATAGTCGCCTTGGCGATTTTTTTTATTTAATATGAATATTGTTATAATTACACTTAGTATAATAGTTTGTTTTTATGATTATATATCAGCAATTATATATGGCAATTTATAATTTTTATTATCATTTAATTTTGAATATTTACTAGGTGTAATTCCCTTATATTTTTTAAACGTTTTAATAAAATAGCTTAAGTCATTAAATCCGCAATTATAAGCAATATCTGTTATGGAAAGATCTGTGGTTACAATTTGATAGCTTGCACATTCTATCCTATAATAATTTAAATAATCTATGGGAGTTCGATGAATCATTTCATAAAAAAATTTACAAAAATATTTTGGAGACATACAAATAATCCTAGATAAATCTTCTAAAGTTAAAGGGGAAGAATAGGATTCCTCGATAACTTCTAAAACTTTTTTTAACTGTTTGATTTTTTTACTATCATTTTGAGTATGTTGATAATCTTGAGAATACATTTTATTTTTGTATATATAACTAAATAATTGATATAGCAAGCCTAATGTCATTAATTCAAAGCTATCTTCTCTAAGTTTTATTGTTTTAAATAAATTAGATATGATTTTATTAAAATTAGAATTGGATTTTGGAAAATAATCATTAATAATTATATTATGATTTATTAGATGTTGAATATATTTCATTCCAGAAAAATTGTCTTTTAATAGCATATTCATATTAAAAACAATACATTCATATGTACAATCTTCAGGTTCGGCAGAGTGTAAAATACCATCTCTTATAATAACTATATCGCCTTCTTTTACCAAGATTTCTTTTTGATTCAGATAAATATTAAGTGTACCTTTTAAAACCTTTATTATTTCATATTCTAAATGCCAATGATAGGACATTTTATACCTAGGATGTAATTTGTCTACATAATAAAATTCTATGGGAAAGTCAAAAGTACCTCTTTGCTTAACTTCATTATATTCTGAATATCTCATTACAATTTCTCCTTTAAATAAATATGAATATTGTTATATTTTTTGCCATTATAACACAAGTATTAATTAAATTATAATCGTATAATGAAATCGTAATCAAGAGGAAATTAGAAATAAGTAATATAGTAAAGATTTATATTAAAATAGTTAATAATTTGAGGAGGATAGCTAATATGGCAAAAAACAGACTAATAGGAGATTATCCTGTAATTGGAATAAGACCAACTATTGATGGAAGAAGAGGCATGTTAGATGTAAGAGGTTCTCTTGAAGAACAAACTATGGGAATGGCAAAAGCAGCAGCAGAATTATTTAGATCAAATCTTAAATATTCTAATGGTGAGCCAGTAAAGGTTGTCATAGCAGACACAACAATAGGAAGAGTTGCTGAATCAGCAGCTTGTGCATCAAAGTTTAAAAAAGAAGGTGTAGATATTACTCTTACAGTTACTCCTTGTTGGTGTTATGGTGCAGAAACAATGGACATGGATCCAATGACAATAAAAGGTGTATGGGGGTTTAATGGAACTGAAAGACCAGGAGCAGTATATTTAGCATCTGTACTTGCAACACATGCACAAAAGGGGTTACCAGCATTCGGAATATATGGACGTGATGTTCAAGATGCAGATGATACAGAAATCCCAGAGGATGTAAAAGAAAAATTATTAAGATTTGGTAGAGCAGCTGTTGCAGCAGCTACTATGAGAGGAAAATCTTATTTACAAATTGGTTCTATCTGTATGGGAATTGGCGGATCAATAATAAGTCCAGAATTCTTTGAAGAATATCTAGGAATGAGAATTGAATCAGTGGATGAAGTGGAAATCATAAGAAGAATGACAGAAGGCATCTATGATGAAGCTGAATTCCAAAAAGCTCTTGCATGGACAAAGGAGCATTGTAAAGAAGGCTTTGATAAAAATCCAGTAGGAGCTCAAAAAACTAGAGAAGAAAAAGATAAAGATTGGGAATTTACTGTTAAAATGATGTGTATTATTAAGGACTTAATGAATGGAAATGAAAATCTTCCACAAGGTTGTGAAGAAGAAAAAGTTGGACATAATGCTATTGCAGCAGGTTTCCAAGGTCAAAGACAATGGACTGATTTCTATCCAAATTGTGACTTCTCAGAATCTTTATTAAATACATCATTTGATTGGAATGGACCTAGAGAGCCTTATATATTAGCAACTGAAAATGATACATTAAATGCTGCAACAATGTTATTTAATAAGCTTTTAACAAATACAGCTCAAATATTTGCTGATGTTCGTACTTATTGGAGTGAAGAGGCAGTTGAAAAAGCAACAGGTTATAAAATTGAAGGAGCTGCTAAAGAGGCTGGCGGATTTATACATTTAATTAATTCAGGTGCAGCATGCTTAGATGCTAATGGTGGAGCAAAGGATGCAAATGGAAATGCTGTTATTAAACCTTTCTGGGAAATCACAGAAGAGGATAAAAAGAATATTCTTGAAGCTACAACATGGAATCCAGCAGATCAAGGATATTTTAGAGGCGGCGGATTCTCATCAAGATTCTTAACAAAGGATGTTATGCCTTGTACTATGGCTAGAATTAATATTGTTAAAGGATTAGGTCCTGTACTTCAATTAGTAGAAGGATGGACAGTTGAACTTCCAAACGAGGTTAATGAAGTTTTATGGAAGAGAACAGATTATACTTGGCCTTGTACTTGGTTTGCTCCAAGAACAACAAAAGAAGGTCCATGCAAATCAGCATATGATGTTATGAATAATTGGGGAGCTAATCACGGAGCAATAAGCTATGGACATATAGGTGCAGATTTAATAACTTTAGCTTCTATTTTGAGAATTCCAGTATGCATGCATAATGTTCCAGATGAAAAAATATTCAGACCAGCAGCTTGGAATGCTTTTGGACAAGATAAAGAAGGACAAGATTTTAGAGCTTGTGCTACTTATGGACCACTATATAAATAGTAATTTTAAATTAGGCATATTATATTAAAGAAAATAACAAGTTCCAATATGCCAAGGATATTTTTCATCAGATAATTAAAGTAGATTAGTCTAATAACTTGATTAATTAAGTAAGCCTACTGAAGAATTATGATGTAAGATAGGAAGGCAGATTTGACTTGTTATTTTTTGATAATGCATTAAATAAAGTTTGAAAAAGTAAATTTATATTCATAATTATAAAAGAACGCACAATCAAAAGAGTTAGCAGGTGAAAATATGAAACAAAAAAAGGTACTAGCATTTGATTTTGGTGCATCTAGTGGAAGAGCAATGCTTGGAACATATGATGGAAATACAATTGAAATAGAAGAAATTCATAGATTCTCTAATGATCCAGTTGTTGTAAATGGCACTATGTACTGGGATGTATTGAGATTATTTTATGAAATAAAGCAAGGGATCATAAAAGCAAAACATTATGGCAGCTTTTGTAGTATTGGTGTGGATACTTGGGGAGTTGATTTTGGAATTATTGATGAGTATGGAAATTTAATAGAAAATCCTATTCATTATAGAGATAGCAGAACAAATGGAATGTTAGAAAAAAGTTTAGAAAAGATTTCTAAAGAGGAATTCTACAATATTACAGGTAACCAATTCATGGAGATTAATACAGCATTTCAATTACTATCATTAGTTGAAAAGAGGTCATATATTTTAGAGAGAGCAGATAAAATTTTATTAATGCCAGATTTATTCAATTATATGCTTACAGGGTTAAAAATAACTGAATATTCCATTGCATCAACTACACAGTTATTAGATGCAAGAAAGCAAACTTGGTCTGATAGAGTAATAGATGCTCTTAACATTCCTAAGAGACTATTTACAGAAATCATTCCTACAGGTACAAGTATTGGAAAGGTTTCAGATGATATTTGCAGAGAACTAGGGATAGAAAAATGTGATGTGGTTTCAGTAGCAGGTCATGATACTCAGAGTGCTCTTGTATCTGTACCTAACAAAGAAAAAGATTTTATATTTATTAGTTGTGGCACATGGTCATTGTTTGGAACAGAACTAGAAAGACCATTAATTAATGATATATCAAGTAAATACAACATAACTAATGAAGGGGGGGATGGTGGAAAAGCTTCATTTTTAAAAAATATAATTGGTTTATGGCTTATACAAGAAAGTCGCAGACAATGGATTAAAGAAGGAGAAGAATATGGATTTGGCCAGCTAGAGAGTATGGCAGCCTTAGCAAAGCCATTTAAGTGCTTTATTGATCCAGATGCTCCAGAATTTGTACCGGCAGGCAATATTCCAGAACGTATTCGTGAATATTGTAAGCGCACAAATCAAGAAGTACCAGAAACAAAAGCAGAAATTGTTAGATGTATAGATGAAAGTCTTGCTTTGAAATATAGATATGAACTTGAAAAAATAAAAGAGTGCACTAATAAAACATATGAAAATATATACATGGTAGGTGGAGGTACTCAAAGTAAATTACTTTGTCAAATGACTTCAAGTTCATGTAACTGTAAAGTAACAGCGGGGCCTATAGAAGCAACAGTGCTTGGAAATATTGCATTACAATTAATTGCTTTAGGATTAATTAAAGGATTAGATGAAGCTAAGAGAATTATTGAAAAATCATCTGATATTAAGGAATATAATCCAGAGGATATATCACTTTGGAATAAAGCTTATGAGAGATTTAAGGAGGTAATAAAGTGCTAAAAGGAATACCACAAATTTTATCGCCAGAGTTATTAAAAGTATTATGTGAAATGGGACATAGTGATAGATTGGTTATTTCTGATGGAAACTTTCCAGCTGAAAGCATGGGAAAGAATGCAATTGTTATTAGATGTGATGGTCATGGTGTGCCAGAAATTTTAGATGCTATTTTAAAAGTCTTTCCTTTAGATACTTATGTTGAAAATTCAGTAAACTTAATGGAAGTTATGCCAGGAGATGATGTAGAGACTCCTATTTGGCAAGAATATGAGAAAATTATAAATAAATATGACAATAGAGGAAAAAATTGTATAGGCAATATTGAACGTTTTGCGTTTTATGAAGAAGCAAAGAAGGCCTATGCTATTATTGCAACAAGTGAAAAGGCACTTTACGCTAATATTATGATTCAAAAGGGAGTAGTAGTTGGAGATTAGATCGATATAGAAAAATTAAATATTAAGGAGATGGATTTAAATGGCAAATAGAATGGTATTAAATGAAACCAGCTATATAGGGGCAGGAGCAATTGAAAATATTGTTACAGAAGCAAAAATAAGAGGATATAAAAAAGCCTTAGTAGTAACAGATAAAGATTTAATTAAATTTAATGTAGCAACAAGAGTAACTGAACTTTTAAAAAATAATAATTTAGAATTTGAAATTTTTGATGAAGTAAAAGCCAATCCAACTATAAATGTTGTTTTAAAAGGTATAGAAAAATTTAAAGAAGCTAAAGCTGATTATATTATAGCTATTGGTGGTGGATCATCAATTGATACAGCAAAGGCTATTGGAATAATAATAAATAATCCTGAATATTCAGATGTAAGAAGTCTTGAAGGTGCGGTAGAAACTAAAAAGAAATGTGTTGATATTATAGCAGTACCAACAACAGCAGGAACAGCAGCAGAAGTTACTATTAATTATGTAATAACTGATGAAGAAAAGAAACGTAAATTCGTATGTGTTGATCCACATGATATTCCAATAATTGCAGTAGTTGATTCAGAAATGATGTCATCAATGCCAAAGGGATTAACAGCAGCAACTGGAATGGATGCTTTAACTCATGCAATTGAGGGATATATAACTAAAGGGGCATGGGAATTAACAGATGCTCTTCATTTAAAGGCTATAGAAATAATATCGCGTTCTCTTAGAAGTGCAGTAAATAATGAACCAAAAGGCAGAGAAGATATGGCACTTGGACAATACGTTGCTGGTATGGGCTTCAGTAATGTAGGTTTAGGAATAGTACATGGTATGGCTCATCCACTTGGGGCATTTTATGATACTCCACATGGAATAGCAAATGCAGTAATTCTGCCATATGTTATGGAATATAATGCAGAAGCTACAGGTGAAAAATATAGAGAAATTGCAAGGGCAATGGGAGTTACTGGTGTAGATAATATGTCTCAAGAAGAATATAGAAAAGCTGCTATTGATGCAGTCAAAAAACTTTCAGAAGACGTTGGAATTCCAAAGACTTTAAGAGAAATTGGAGTAAAAGAAGAAGACTTAAAAGCACTTGCAGAATCAGCTATGGCAGATGCATGTACTCCAGGTAATCCAAGAGATACAAGTATTGAAGAAATTTTAGAAATATATAAATCAATTTATTAGATTAGGTATATGAAATAAAATAACAAGTCTAAAATTAAAATGAGAGGTAATGCTATTATTTAATAAGTGCGTTGTCTCTTATTCTAATTTTATAAAAAAGTTTGAAAAGTTTTTTATGTTTAAGAAAGCATTTTGGGTTCCATATGAGGATAGTGGTAGTTATCCTACACTTGCAAAAGCTATTGAAGCAATTTCTAAATATTGTGATGAAAATGGGGATTCTTGTATATTTACAGGAGATGATGAAGTTGAAATAAATGGTAAGAAGTATGAAATATACAGAGGATATGAGAATTGTAGTAGAGGAAATTATGGAATAAAGTGTAGAGAAAAATAAACATCAAAATTATTATAAAAATAATTATCAATATAGATAAATTCTAATTTGTTGAGTAAAAAGTCTTCATGTGTATGGCATCTTTCTAATGGAAGATTATACATATTATTCACCTAGAATTATAAACAACAGATAAAATGAAGCCGATTTCATAAGACTCAGAGCCTATGAACCATTAGTAAGCTTTCAAACAGGCAAATATGTAGTAACATACGTTGTATATTCTAATGAAATTCAAAAGACAAAGGTAGTATTATAAACAGGAATAAATGAATATAGTGTAAAAACAATATCTATGTTTGATAAAGATTATGATATTGTAGCTAAAGAGGTTGAAGAAAAACTAAATAATAATATTTAAGTAACAAAGTGACTTGATTGCATTAATTGCTACAAAATTATCTGTAGTAGGAGAGTAAGAGAAGATTAAAGCTATTGTATAATTTAAGATAAAGTTTAGCCGCATAATTAACTAGCAAGAGGAGTTATGAAAGATGAGATTAGTACCAGTAAAAAAATTGAAAGAAAAATTCTGAGATTGCTATCAATGTAATTGATAACAATTGGAGATTAATGTTAAAAGAAGGACAAAAATTACTCCAAAAGGGGTAGAAATTTTAGACAACTTGGGTATATCATATGTATATATTAATGATGAGTATTGTTTTAATAACAAACAGAGTAAATACACCATGAAAATAGATTATTTATACAAAAGCATTAGGGGGTTAGAAGATATTGCCAATAAGGTTATTAGAGGGGAAGCGGAAGTAAAGAATTAGATGATGCGATGGTTATAGCGACACAGTTTGTGAATGATATTCTTTAGAAGCTGATAATCTTAAAATATTATATGAGCCCAATAAGATTGTTGTAAGTTCTATTATTGAGCAAACAATATATGTGGCAATTATGTCTGTAATATTAGGGGCAAAAATGAATCTGAGAAGGGAGAAATTAATAAAACTTTGTATAGCTGCATTATTAAAAGATATAGTATTAGTGTCATCGAAGGTTGAAAAAAATATAAAATATGCATATAAACAACATCCTATATTAGGCTATGAATATTTAAAGAAAAATTATTCATTAGACGAAGAAATATTACTTGCAATTTTACATGATCATGAACAATTTGATGGCTTAGGGTATCCTAATAAACTAGAAGATGAAGAAATTAGTAGTTTTGCTAGAATAATAAGTATAGTTTATAGCTTTTATGAAATAAAAATAAATCATATAATGTTAGATAAAAATCAAATATTATTTGAAGAGAATTTGAAAAAAATTTAAAAGGGTTTGATATGGAAATATTAGGATAGTTTTTAAAGCGTGTAGAAGTGTTTACATTAGATACGAGGGTGACTCTTAACGATGGAGATATAGGGATCGTAATTAAAAATAATACAAAAAATTCATTTAAACCTCTTGTCAAGATTATTAAAAGTAATCATAAATTAGAAGGAGAGATTATAGATCTTTATAATAATAAAAATATATTTATAAGTTACATAACATATTATGTTGATTAGTGCTAAAAATATTAATTTTAGATATACATAGTTTAAATAAAAAATTATTGTGTAATTATTTTAATAATGAAAAAATGTCCAGAATATAAGAATATAAGAATATAAGAATATAAGAATATAAGA
>ERZ810019.23-NODE-23-length-94330-cov-31.5065_pt1 | contig 94330 bp, 98 predicted proteins | sample MGYA00520494_ERZ810019 | MGnify/ENA primary metagenome ERZ810019 (study PRJEB31588, sample SAMN03398862) | human gut metagenome | study: EMG produced TPA metagenomics assembly of the PRJNA231909 data set (A prospective, longitudinal analysis of the... | reverse complement strand
AGAAATCAATCACAGGTGTGGTTACGGATGCTAGCGGTGAATCAGTCATCGGAGCGAGTGTTGTCGAGGTCGGTACCACCAATGGTGTGATTACTGACATTGACGGTAAGTTTACATTAATGGTCGATCCTAACGGAAAGATCAAAGTTTCTTTTGTTGGGTATCAACCTCAGACAATCGATGTGAAAGGTAAAGGTTCTTTCAATATTCAGCTGAAAGAAGATTCTGAAATGTTGGAGGAAGTTGTTGTAACGGGGTATGGTGGCAAACAGCTGCGTACGAAAGTGACAAACTCTATCGCTAAAGTAAAAGAAGAGACCTTGAAACAAGGTATGTTTACTAATCCGGCTCAAGCTCTTTCGGGTGCCGTAGCGGGTTTGTCAGTAAGCCAAACTTCCGGTAATCCGGGCAGTGCTCCAACCTTAGTACTTCGTGGTGGTACAAACTTTGATGGTTCTGGTTCTCCACTTATTTTAATTGATGGTCAGGTACGTTCTTCTTTAAGCGATATTAATCCTGATGACATTGAATCTATGGAAGTTTTGAAAGATGCCGGTGCAACAGCTATCTACGGTGCACGTGCAAATGACGGTGTAGTACTTGTAACAACCAAACGTGGTAAATCTGGTAGAGCAGAGGTGAATCTGAAAGCTAAGTTTGGTTTAAACTATTTCAAAGATTCCTATAACTTTATGAATGCCGGCGATTATCTTTATTGGATGCGTACAGGTTATATGAATGCTTACGTTGGAGATATGAAACATCCGGACGGTGCCGGCATAAAAGGATGGTCTTCTTTAAGTGGACTAACGACTGCAACTCCTTACGGAACAGGTAACCTGTATTTTGACAAAGATGGTGTAACGCCATTAGACGGAAATAAGACAAGCTCCGCTATATGGAGTCCGATGCTATATTCGGATAATTTATCATTCTTGCTTGATCAGGGATGGCAAACCATGATAGATCCGATATATGGTGATAAAATTATCTATAAAAACACCAATATTGCCGACTTCAATATCAATACCCCATCATTCTCTCAAGATTATAACTTGAGTGTCAGTGGTGGTAATGATAAAGGTAACTATTATGCAGGTTTAGGTTACAATAAAAGTGAAGGTACGGCAGTGGGAAACTGGTACCAACGAATCACCTTTACTTTTAACGCAGATTATAAACTTAAAGAATGGTTGACTTCTAATTCAAGTTTCAATTTTGCGGATGCGACTTGGAATGGACTTCCTGCATCACAAACAGCTGAAGCAAACTATTTCTCACGCTGTCTTTCATTACCTCCTACGTTCCGAGGCTACAATGCAGATGGTGATATGTTGTTAGGCCCGAACTCCGGTGATGGTAATCAGCAATACAATTTCAAGCAGTTTGTCCGTGATAATAATACGGATAAGTTTACAATGAATCAGTCTTTCACAATCGATTTCATGAAAGGTCTATCATTGAAATTAGGGGCTATTTGGTATTATTCTGAAGAAAAAACAGAAGCTTTCAATAAAGATTATTTGAGTTCTCCCGGTAATTTGATTACATCTCATTCTACTTCTGCTTCATACGCACGCACTCTTGACCAAACATATAATGCAGTGTTGAACTATAATTATCAGATCAACAAAGATAACTTCTTGGATGCAATGGTTGGTTTTGAGTACTATGATTCATACAGTAAAGGATTTAGCGCTTCTGGTTCCGGGGCTCCCACTGATGACTTTATGGATTTGGAATACACTTCCAAAGAGGAAGGTAAGCGTTCCATAGACTCTTCACATTCTCGTCAACGCATTATGTCATTCTTTGGACGCGTTAATTATGACTACCAATCCAAGTACCTACTTTCTTTGGTTTTGAGACGTGACGGATATTCAAAACTGGCCGAAGAGAACCGCTGGGGAGTGTTCCCGGGGGTATCAGCCGGTTGGGTATTCAGTAAAGAAGAGTTTATGAAGAATACAGCATCTATTCTTTCATTTGGTAAATTACGCGCCAGCTTTGGTTTAAATGGTAATGTAAACAAGAACTTTGTTGGTAACTATACAGTGCAAGGTGCTTATGGAAGTAATCGTTATAATGGTTCAACCGGTTTCTTGTTGAGTAGTATTCCTAATCCCTATTTGATGTGGGAAAAATCGAGAACTTTTGAAGTAGGTCTGGATATGGGCTTCTTAGAAAATCGAATCAATGCCAATTTAACTTATTACAATCGTCTGACCAGTGATAAATATGCTAATATCACAGTTCCTTCCACTTCAGGTGTAAGTTCGGTTACTTCAAACAATGGTGAGTTCCAGAATCAAGGTTTTGAGTTTGAATTAGGTTTCCGGATTATTGATGCTAAGGACTGGAAATGGAATTTAAACTGGAATGGTGCTTTGAACAAAAACAAGGTTGTTTCTTTGCCGGATAACGGACTTGAAAGAAATCGTCAGAGTGCTTATCAAGTTTATACAGGAAACGGAGATGAAAAGAAATGGGTCGGAGGATACCAGGAGGGCCAACGTCCGGGTGATCTCTACATGTTTGTTGCAGAAGGACTGTACAAATCTCAAGATGAAATACCCGCTAATCTGATTGATTTGACAACAGGTAACAATGGTTCTAGCGGCCGTCCTCTGTATGGTGGCACTGAAGGTTACAATAAACTGACAGATTCTCAGAAGTCGAATGCTCTTCCCATTCAGCCGGGTGACGTAAAATGGAAAGATGTTAATAACGATGGAGTCATTGACAATTATGACATGGTAAAGGTTGGAAATACTGTGCCTAAATGGACCGGTGGTATCAATACAACTGTAAGTTGGAAGGACCTTACCTTGTCGGCACGTTTCGACTATGCATTGGGATTCACTGCTGTAGACTGGAAAACGATGTGGATCATGTCATGTGCTCAAGGTACATACAATACTATTGAGGAGACCAAAAACACATGGACTCCGGAAAATCCGAATGCTAAATATCCGACTTATGTATGGGCCGATCAATTGGGTAAACGTAATTATTGCCGTAGTTCATCCATGTTTGCCTATAATGGAAACTATATAGCATTACGCGAATTATCACTGTCATATAAATTGCCTTCAATATTGGTTCAGAAAGCTAAGTTATCTAATGTAGAACTTTCAATAACAGGTCAGAATTTAGGTTATTTGACAGAAGCAAAGCACTTATTCTCACCCGAAAAAGCTGATAATAATGGAGGATATCCATTGCCTCGCACAGTGATTTTTGGTATTAATGTTTCTTTCTAAATATAAAAATATAAATTATGAAAAAAATAATATATATCATTTCCTTATTTGTATCATCTGTTCTTTATACGTCATGTGATGCGTTGGACCTTGCTCCCGAAGATTATTTCGGAAGTGGTAATTACTGGAATAATGAAGCCCAGGTAGAAGGATTCATGTACGGAATGCACTCTCAATTGAGAGGAAACTATAACATGTTTTATTGCTTGGGAGAACTGCGTGGTGGTACACAACGCGTTGGTAGCTCTTCTCAAAATACGAGTTTGGACTACGCTATACTGCGTACCAATACCTTAAGTCAAGATAATCCGGGATTCACTAACTGGTTTGGACTATACAGTCCTATTATGCAAGTAAATCACTTTATTCAAAAAGTTGAAAATGAGTGTGCTTTCCTAAGTGAAGCAGATAGAAAAACCTACTTAGGACAGGCATACGGTTTGAGAGCACTTTATTATTTTATGCTTTATAAAACTTATGGTGGTGTACCTATAGTCACAACTGTGGAGTTGTTGGATGGTAAAGTTACCGCAGACAAATTCTACGTTGAACGTGCTACCCCGGAAGCTACTTTATCTTTCATAAAAGAAGATATCGGAAAATCAGAAAGTTATTTTGGCACAACGGAAATAAATAACAAGCATGATAAAACAATGTGGTCCAAAGCTGCAACCTTAATGTTAAAAGCCGAAATCTATATGTGGGCTGCAAAAGTTTCCATTAATGGTTATACTGCTTCCGGAAAATCTGATTTGGAGATCGCCAAAAACGCCTTAAATGGGATAATTGGTAAATTCCAGCTATTGAATAAGTTTAGTGATGTGTTCAGTACTTCCAATAGAAACAATGCTGAGGTTATTTTCACTTTACATTTTGCAGATGGTGAGGCAACCAATTGGGGAGGTATGTTTCTTTATCAGGATGCAGTGTTCATTGGACAGGTTTACGGTCGCGATGACAAGAAAATCGAAACAGATACATTAAATCTGAAAGGCACAGGTGGCGTTTTCCGCCATGAATACACAGAAGATTTCTGGAAAAGTTACGATGAAAAAGATACTCGCCGTGATGCGACATTCTTAGAGTATTATACTAAAAAGAACAAGGAAGGTTTTGGCTGCGTCATGCAGAAAGCTATCGGTTCTATCAATTCAAATAATAACCGTATTTACGATACCGATTTCATTGTCTATCGTTATGCTGATGCTCTGTTAATGATGGCTGAAGTCGAAAATGGTCTTGGAAATCCATGTGCCGGCTATATCAACGAAGTACGTAAACGTGCATATGGCTCCGATTATGAAGCTAATAAATATACTGAAGGAAATTATGCAGAAAACGAATTAGCCATTCTCCATGAACGTGATAAAGAGTTTGTTTGGGAAGGTAAACGTTGGTTTGATGTGGTTCGTATGCATGATGCCAACGGTAAGTCTCTGGCATTTTCTGCTACGGCTAATTATCCGGCAGACAAATCGATTTTGGATCCGAGTGAAGAATACAAGCTGTTATGGCCTATTGATGTAGATGTCATGAGTGTCAATCCCTTGCTGAAACAGACCCCCGGATATGAAAAATAAAACTTAGTCAATAGGTTTTAAATACGATTATTTATTACATGTAGAAGCTGCCCCAATACTCTTGGAGGCAGCTTCTTTTTTCAGTCATATCTGATAAGTTGATATGCTTGATAATCAATTCTGATATCCCGGAGTTTGTTTTAATGCCGGATTATCTGTCAATACACTTTCGTTGATCGGCCATAATAAGCGGGTAGCAACGGCTGAAGTACGTTTAGTCACATAGTCTGCACCAAGCAATCTTAAGTCATACCAACGTTTTCCCTCAAACATAAACTCACGCATACGTTCTTTCAAAATAGCTTCCAAAGGATCTTCGTCGCCGGACATATATTTATTATCTGTATAGAAGTCTCCTTTATCATTGGGATAAGCCAATGTAGCTTTGTTGGTTTCAAAGAATTCTTTTCCATAAGCACGTTCACGGACCTGATTAATTTCGGCAGTCGGATCCTCACCCAACAATGCTTTAGCTTCAGCAAGCAATAACAGGCAGTCGGCATATCGGTAGATTGGATAATCATTCAAGAAGCTACGTTGTGAAGCTCCATCAAGTAGAACTCCCTGGTATTTATTACAAAATGGAGCAATATATTTAACTGTACCATCCTGCTGTTTCTGGTAGACTGCCGTCATAGAAGCATCTTTACGGGTGTCTCCATCGCGGAATGCTTTATTGTACAAATCATATCTTATCTGTAGACGAATCAAACCGTTCAATTGTCCTTCGGGCAAATCTTTAAATGACACTCCCTCTTTATTGCAATAAGTAGAGGTCATATATGCTTGTTGGGGCACCAGGTTCTGTCTGAATTTATCGTCCCACATATTATACTCGTCTTTAGCGTTACGTATTGAGAAAATGATTTCAGAGTTGTCTTTATTGTTATAAGCAAATACTTTTGAGAAATCATCTTGCAAACTAACATTTGCATTGCTGACAATTGATTGCAAAGCAGTTTTGGCTGTAGTATAGTCGGCTGTACCGCCACCCATTTGGCGACCACTCCATAAATAAACCTCACCTTTTAACATCTGTGTAGCAGCCATCGACCAGTAATATCTGCCATATTTGAAAGAATAATCGCTGCCAAATCCTTTTTCGGACGCTGTAATGTCTTCTTTGATTTGTTTCATCACCTCCTCCGCAGGAGAAGCTGCTTTTGATAGATTGCTTAAATCCAAAGAAGCCCCATTCGTATAGTCAAGATAGAGGATAACATCTCCCCAAGAGCGTAGCAAATGGAAATAAAGATAAGCACGCATTCCATAAGCTTCGCCTAAGTAATAGTTTTTACCAGCTTCGGAGAGTACTGTCGTTTCCTTTGTTTTGGCTATCATCAGATTGATCTGATTGATCACTTTGTACATTCCTGCGAAGTTGCTTATTCCTGTATTCTCTTTATTGATTGTATTGAAAGGCAGACGCTCCATACCTTGAGTTGCTTCTCCTCCGAAAGGAACATCTCCGTAAATATCTGCACGAGGCTCACCTAACAAGAAAAAGTTAAAGCTGCATTCTCTAAGCAATGCGTGCAACCCCACATTAAAAGTGCTGAACTGGGCCTCTGTCTTCCAGTAATTACTATCTGCAATAGAACTGGTAGGATCAATATCCAGCGCATCACATCTTGAAAACAGCAGGAGAGAAAGCCCTGCTAACATATATGTAAATATTTTCTTCATAATGCTATTTGTATTAGTCATATATAATTAGAATGTCACTGACAAACCGAATAAAACTGTTCTCGGAGTAGGATAACGGCCGTTATCTATTCCACGGCCATAAGTCGTATCTACAGCCGGTTCAGGTGAAACGCCTGTGTATCCGGTGATATAGAATAGATTCTGACCTGTTACATAAACTGAGGCATCTGTCATGCCTACTTTACTAATCCATGTTTTAGGCAGATTATAGTTCAATGTCAGTTCACGAAGGGCCAAATAGTCACCTTTTTCATAGAAACGTGAACTGTTATTGTCAATAGCCGTAAGACCATTATTTGAACGTGTTATATTCTTCTTACTTAACTGGTCGGCATAATAGAATGCAGGCAGATCAGTATCGGTATTTGTTTCACTCCATGTTTTTTTAACTTCTTTAATGATGTTGAACGAACCTTGATATTGCCCCAATGAACGTGCTGCAAGGTCATTATAAATCGTATGTCCTAAAGCATAATCGAAACGGGCATATAAAGAGAGGTTTTTATAACCCAATGTAGTAGAGAATCCACCGGTAACTTTTGGGAATATATTTCCTACTACTTGACGGTCGTATCCATTAATAACACCATCGCCATTAATGTCTTCCCAGCAAACATCACCCGGTTCGATAGGTTGCCATCCCTCTTTTCCGGCATATTGGGCTGCAAGTCCCGGACCATATAAGTTGGCTACCTCATCGATACGATTATTGGCATATTTTTTCACATCATCCCAATCTTTGAATATGTGGTTTTGTTTATAGGCAACTAGTTCTCCCAGTTTACCACCTTCCTGACGACCGGCGATCCATTTGGTTTCATCTGTTCCATCGGCTTTTTTACGTCCGGTTGCTACTTCATAACCACCAACACGATTATTGGGATTACCATTGTAGGGCAATTTTACGATCTTATTTGCAACAGAAGACAGGTTGGCTGTTACATCCCATGTTAACCCTTTCGGATTATTCAGAATATTAGCTCTGACTTCCATTTCAAAACCATAATTACGCAGAGTTCCCATATTGGTCATGATTTCCGTGAAACCGGTATATCCCGGAAGAGCTTGTTTGGTTAACAAATCCTTTGTAGTACGGTTATAATAGTCGAGGATAAAGCTCAAACGATTATTTAAGAATCCGATGTCAAGTCCTGCTTCAAATGACTGACTTTGTTCCCAACGTAATCCAGTGTTTACCAAACCTGAATTGTAGAATGCGGTTGAACCTCCGTATGTTTTTGCGCCTACTTGTGAATATGCGCCATATACATCAAAATTTCCGATTCCATTCACATTTCCATTGACACCATAGCTCAAACGGGGTTTCAAGTTAGAAATAACTCCTGATATCTTAGAGTCTTTCCAGAATCTTTCTTCCATAATATTCCAACCGACAGACACACCCGGGAAGAATCCCCAACGATTATCTTTCAGTTTCGAAATACCGTCATAACGAGCAACAAACGAAATTAAATATCTCATATCGTAGTTATAGTTAATACGTCCGAATCCGGAAAGAATACGATATGCTGTTTTGGTTGTTGAAGTATAGGTTCTTGTAGAGCCTGCGTTTAAGGTAGGAATATCATCAGTCGGAGAATTTTGAGTTTTAGCTTCAAAATCGAACTGATCATAAGTGAAATATTCGGTTCCTAACATTGCTTCCAGATTATGCTTTTCTGCAAAAGTATCTGTGTATGTCAGTGTTCCGTTCAACTGAATTTGATTGTATTTCTGAACATAAGCCTCAGCCTGGCGTGTATTGTCAGGAGTTGCGGAAGATTGAGCTTGATAAGATTTATTAAACTTCTCTCTCTGCCAGTCATAACGATAAAGTGAAGCATTGCCATTTAACACTAATTTTTTAGGTAAAATGTCAAGGGCAAATCCAACACTGTAGGTTGATTTATTAGTGCTGTTCTCGCTCGTCAACTTATCTCTGTAATAATCGGGATTACCGTCTCCTGTACCGAAACCGGAGGCCGGAGTTCCATCTTCATTCCAAGGGTTCCATGTCGGACGTTGAGAGCGTGTACGGTAGAAAAATTCATATTGACCGATCCAGAGTTCCGGTTGAGTTGACCAAGAGTAAGTCGCATTTGCCTTTACCGTCAAAAAAGGGAATACTTTATACGAACCGTTCAATGCTCCATTGAAACGTTCGTATCCGGTACCTCTAATCTGACCATCTTCTTTGTAATAGCCTAGGCTGGCAGAGAAGGTTCCTTTATCGTTACCGCCTGTAATGTTTACATAATGGTCTTGTGTCAAAGCGCTATTATTGAAAACAACATCATCCAACTCACCTGAGTAGTCTTTATATAGAATTGTTTTTCCATCATAAAATGGGTCTGCCATAGAAGCCCAACCTTCATTCTTTAAGTTAGCGTTTTCATCTGTCAAATAACGGATGTCAAATAGATTGTTACCAATACCATATCCCATTTGTGTATCTACATTGGTACGTCCGGTTCTTTTGTAACCTAAACGATTGTAGTAGATGTAGTCGTGCGCATCGCAAAAGTCATAACCTTTACGAGCGAAATTCACACCCATTTTGAATTTATAGTTAACAGATGCTTTACCTTCTTTACCACTTTTAGTCTCAACCAAAATAACACCGCCATTGGCACGCGCTCCATAAATAGCGGTTGAAGCAGCATCTTTAAGGACTTGAATCGACTCAATATCGGAAGGATTGATATCGCTCATGCTATTGCGGACAATACCATCGACTACGATAAGTGCTTTACTATTATCACCTGTAATAGTGGCACCACCACGTAATGTAATATCCGGTTCACTACCGGGTTGACCTGTTTTGTTAACAACACGGAGTCCTGTTACAGAGCCTTGCAAGGATTGTCCTGCGTTGCTGAAAGCCGCATTTTTAAGTACCGAGTTATCCAATTTAGAGATAGCAGTAGTCAAAGTAGCACGCTTTTGTGAACCTCCATATCCTGTTATCACTACTTCATCCAACACTTCTGTGTCTTCCTTCAGTACTATATTATAGGTATTTTCAGCACCAACAGTAATCGTCTGAGATTTATACCCAATATAGCTAACTGTAAATTTAGCACCAGTAGCTATCGTTAAAGAGAACTCGCCGTCAAAGTTAGTTATGGTACCATTAGTTGTACCAACTTCAACGACACTTGCACCAATGATTGACTCACCGGCACCATCTGTAATCACACCCGTGATAGATTTCTTTTGCGCCATGGCCCCAAGAGAACATAAAATGCACAAAATCAAGAAGATGGTTTTCTTCATAAGTATTGCTTTTTAGTTAATAATAAAGAAAATTATAATTGTTTTTACTAAGTTCTATCGGGACGGTAGGCGAAAATGGAGAAAAAAGGCATAATAGCCATATCACATAAAGGACTTATATACAAAAGATTAAATATCAAATAGTATTATAAAAAAGAAAAATTCAGACTTATTATTTATAAAATCCAATGGTAGCATAAGGGTATAAAAGACAAACAAATAATGCTATATTATAAATATAATCTTCATAATTAACTTATAGAATAATAAATAACTCATTAGTTTAAAATAGTTGACATGTATAAAATGACATATCGAGAAGCACACAATTAGCCATTAACATTATTATACAAACTGTAAGAAGAATCTTATAAAATATTGTAATTGAAATAATAAAAATAGGATTATCTTTGTAACCGTGGTTACAGTAACCATCGTTACAGAATCAAGACTTAATAAACAAAGGATATGAAGTTTTACAATAGGGAGAATGAATTAGCTGAATTACAAAGGATACAAGAATTATCTTTTGAAGAGAACTCTCGTCTGACAGTAGTTACCGGAAGGAGAAGAATAGGTAAAACAAGTCTTATTATGAGAGCTTTTGAAAAAACTCCTACTATCTATTTATTTGTGGGGAGAAAAAATGAAGCATCTTTATGTAGGGAATTCATAACTTTAGTTTCCCAAGCACTTGATATTTATGTGCCAGAAGAAATATCGACTTTCAAATCTCTCTTTCGGTATATTATGGAAGTTGCTACCAGACAGTCATTCAATTTGGTTATAGATGAGTTTCAAGAATTCTATAATATCAATAAGTCGATTTATAGTGATATACAAGATATCTGGGATCAGTATAGACAAAAAACTCACATGAATTTCGTTGTGAGTGGTTCTATTTATTCTTTAATGGAAAAGATTTTCCATAATGAAAAGGAACCTCTTTTTGGCCGTGCTGACAATATTATAAAACTTTCAGCTTTCAGTCTGAATGTTTTAAAGAAAATCATAAAAGACTATCATCCCCAATATACAAATGATGATTTATTGGCACTATACTCATTTTCCGGTGGGGTTCCTAAATACGTTGAATTATTTTGTGATAACAGAGTATTAACCGTTGATGGAATGATTGATTTCATGGTCAGAGACAACTCCCCTTTTACAGATGAAGGAAAAAATCTGTTAATAGAAGAATTCGGCAAGAATTATGGTACCTATTTCTCAATCCTAAGTGCTATCTCAGGTGGATATAATACTCAGACAGAAATAGAAGCGTTGCTTGGCGAAAAGAGTTTGGGCGGTTATCTAAAGCGATTAATTGAAGATTATAACATAGTAGTGCGCCAACGTCCTGTCTTTTCAAAAGAGGGTTCTCAAACTGTCAGATATGGGATATGCGATAACTTTATTCATTTCTGGTTTAATTATTTCGATAGAAATCGTTCACTCATTGAAATAAAAAATTTCGTTGGCTTACGAAAATTAATAAAAGCTGACTATCCGACATATTCAGGAAAAATCCTGGAACAGTATTTCAAACAAAAATATGCTGAAAGTTACGAATTCCGTCTTATTGGTTCGTGGTGGGAGCCTAAAGGCAATCAAAATGAAATTGACATTGTAGCTATTTATTTAGATAACAAAAGTGCAATTGTAGCAGAAGTCAAACGTCAAAAAAAGAATTTCAAGCCAGAACTTTTCCAAAAGAAAGTGGAACACTTAGAGAATAAAGTCCTGGCTAAATATCAAATAAACACAGTCTGCTTATCATTAGAGGATATGTAGTAGATTGAATCTCCCTTTTATCAATTTGCTATATTGGTACAGAGCTGACATTTTGTATATCTTGATGTCCCTGTATCGTGCTAATCAAAGGAGTGACCGGAACCGTAATAGAAAAAACAAAATCTGAACCATTTCACAAAATCAAAGGGAAAGTAAAATTATCATTCTACTACCAAATAGAATGTTTTTACCTATTTACGACTTATTCTTATTTGGGAAAATTTCAAAAAAGGAATATTATCACATATTTCTTCTTTCTTAATTTCATTGTCAGATAGAACATATAAAAAATTCTTTTCACACTCTTAACAGTGATTTAGAGCGTCTGTTGACAGAGAACTAACAATTTGTTTTCAAGAAATTAATTTCGTATCTGCACGAAGTTAACTTCTTGAAAACACAAAGTTAACATTCTGATTTTAATCAGTTAATATCTTCCGGTAGTTATAACGAATTTATATACACTACTTTCGCCAATACAGTATATTATTCCCCAATTTATTCATATTATCTTCTATCTGTAGGATAAGTGATAAAATTACAGGATTCCCAAACAAATAAAATGCTATCTTTTTGCATCATATTTTATCTTGTCACTTACTATATGTCTAATTGTATATTTCGACAATTAAAAAGGAGTATATCAAAAAAATAAAACTATATTTGTAATATCTATAAAATTTAAATCAAATGAAAAATATTTTTTTAATAATTGGAATATCACTGTTTTTTAATGGCAGCCTATATGCTCAGTCCGATGACTGGTCTCCTAAAGATCATAATTTAATTAAGTCTGTACGTGAGGACGGACGATTCTTAAGTTCTTATGGTGTAGTGCATGCCATGCTCAGAAATACTGAGCCACGCTATGCTTTTCATAGTGACTTTTCTCCCAAAGAATTTCGAAAATGGCAAAAGGGACTTCGCCATGCGATGGAAGAAATAATGAAATTTCCTCAAATAAAAAACTCTCCAGCTCCTGTCTGTATAAAAAGAGAACAGCGGGAAGGGTATCGATTAGAAAAATGGGAATTTTATCCGCTTCCTGAATGCGTTTCTACTTTTCTTGTTTTAATACCTGATAATATAAACAAGCCCGTACCTGCCATTTTGTGTATTCCCGGTTCCGGAGGAAATAAGGAGGGACTTGCAGGTGAACCGGGGATAGCTCCCAAATTGAATGACCGGTACAAAGATCCGAAACTGACCCAAGCCCTCAACTTTGTAAAAGAAGGGTATATAGCAGTGGCAGTAGATAACCCGGCTGCCGGAGAAGCCTCAGACCTTGAGAGATATACATTGGGCTCTAATTATGATTACGATGTTGTATCTCGCTATCTTTTAGAGTTGGGATGGAGTTATTTGGGATATGCTTCATATTTGGATATGCAGGTTTTAAATTGGATGAAGACCCAGAAGCATATTCGTAAAGATCGCATTGTAGTAAGTGGATTTTCTCTGGGAACCGAACCTATGATGGTATTGGGTACGCTTGATACTTCAATTTATGCTTTTGTTTACAATGATTTCTTATGTCAAACTCAAGAACGGGCGGAAGTAATGACTATGCCTGACAAAAACGGACGTCGTCCATTCCCTAATTCTATACGCCATTTAATACCTGATTTCTGGAAAAATTTTAATTTTCCGGACATCGTAGCGGCTTTGGCACCCCGTCCTATCATACTGACCGAAGGAGGATTAGATCGAGACTTGGGCCTTGTGAGAAAAGCGTATGCTATAGTAGGCACTCCCGACAACGTGAAAATATATCATTATAAGAAGTTCTCAGATCCGGATACACGAAAAAATGTAGAATATTTACCTGAAGGACTAGATCGTAATGAATATTTTCGGATGGTAAATGTAGATGGTCCCAATCATTATTTTAAATCAGAACTGGTTGTACCTTGGTTGAGAAAATTATTGGAAGAAAGATGAAATGTAGTAATTGAAACTTAAATAAACAATCAATTTTAATTGAGTAGACGGAAAACAAAAACAGGAAGAAAAGAATTTTGTTATCCGCCCTCTCATATCACCACGTATACTGTTCGGTACATGGCGATTCTTTATCTATGATACAATTTACTGTAATACTTCACCAAAGTGGGATATTTCGCCTGTCTCAGTTTGTCATGATTCAAATCAGAGGACGGATAAACGGGATCTACCTTTATGCAAATAGATAGTTATCGAGCTCTTTCTCGTCTTAATGGACGGACAAAGGACATGCCGTATACTAAACAAAGTACACGGCATGTTGGCAATCAAGATTAATCGTATTTAATAATACCTATTCTTGTTTTTTATAAGTAGCATACCCCGGAGTTTGATAAATCAAAGGATCATTACCCAATAAGGTTTTGTCAACCGGCCAAAGCACTTTATGAGCCTCAGTTGTTTCGTCTAAAGTAGGCGTATCTGTTCCAATGCTTCCCTCTTTACAAAAAACGAGATGTTTTCCTCCTTTAGTCAATGTCATGCGACGAATATCCCACCAACGCTGTCCCTCTTGAATGAACTCTTTATCTTTTTCATGAAGAATCGCTAATTCATTTGTCGTATAATCAGAGTTTTTATATCCGTATATTGCCTCATTCCAATTAGTGCCATAAGCACGTTTACGAACAATATTAATATATTGAGCAACATTTCCTCCTTGCATATTCTCAATTTCGGCAAGCATTAAATAGACAAGTGGCAAGCGATAAATAATATAATCACCACAATAGATACGGCTTCCCTGAGCATTCACATAACCAATGTTTTTACGAACATGCGTTCCTCTTAAGGTCAGCTCATTTGTCTCAACATTTTTATTATATGAAGCAATAAATGTAGCTTCACGTCGCGTATCTGTTACATCAAAACTATTATAAATCTCATGTTTATATTCCAACTGCTGACTACCAGTATTGGCAATATTCAATGCATCAAGAAATTTTTCACCATTAGCTAAATAATTATCTTTAGTACTTCCAGTAGCCATTGCATAGGTGAACAAATTATTGTTATTAGTGGCCTCACCTTCTGCATATCTAACTGCAAATATGATTTCAGAATTTCCTTTTCCATTTTTGGCATCAAATACTGATGAAAAGTCATCTAACATTTTCAGTCCATAATTGCTCAAGACGTTTTGCAAATGTGTTTTTGCTATTTCCAGATTCGATTCATTCGCAGAATCATCCCCAGTAGATACCTTGGAAATCCAAAGATAAACCTCACCCATCAAGCACTCAGTAGCGGCTTTGGACCAATATCCCTTTTTATTTCCACGATTATTTGGATCAAATGAGTTATTATCACCAAAATACTCCATGGATTTATCCAAGTCTTTTTTTATTTGATCCATGACTTCTTTGGGAGTAGCACGCGCCATGTATAGTTTATTGGGGTCAATAACTCCTTCTACTACATCTGCAGTGAGACGTAAAGGTACACCACCATAAGTACGATACAAGTCGAAATAGTAAAAGGCTCTTAAACCATAAGCTTGTCCAAGGTAATATCCTTTTTTGGTATCGTCCATATAGGTGGCATCCGTTACTCTGGCGATAAAAAGGTTTATATTGGTCAACCGCCCAAAAATATCACCAAATTTATTAATGCCTCCAGTATGGTCTTCGTCAAAATTCTGTAATTTTATGTCACCATATAACATACCCATGCCATCGGCACTGGTACCGGAAGGTATTAAAGCGCCGCCACGGGCTTCTCCCCAAATAAAAGTATGTTGAAAGGCCGCATCACGTAAATGCTTATGTATACCATCCATATATCCTATTACGTGTGCTTCTGTTTTCCAATATGAACCACTCCCGTAGTAATCAATCGGGGAAAGATCTAATTTATCGGCACAAGAAGTACAAAGTGCTCCGGAAGACGCTGCCAATAAGCCATATAATATTGTAGATTTTATTCTTTTCATATATTTTTCTTTTTTTAATCAGTTAACCATTAGAACGTTACATTCAATCCAAATAAGAGAGTTCTTGGCAATGCATATCCTGATCCCGCATTAGAAACTTCAGGTGTCGCTACATTGGCAGAAGTAATATATCCCAAATTCTGACCGGTGATTGACACATCTACTTTTTGACAATATGCTTTGTTTGCCCATGCTTTGGGAAGTGAATAACTCAAAGAAATCTCCCTGATAGCCAAATAGTTTCCTTTGTAAGCAAACATAGTTGAGTTTCGTGCATAATTGGCGTTCGTTAAGACATCTGCATATGCATAACGGGGATATTTTGCATTGGGATTCTCTTCTGACCAAGTATTGAATACCTCTTTAGTTGTATTATAAGTACCTTGAGCGCAAGCTAAGAATATCTCAGGTAAAGTGTGGTCATAGATCCAATAATCCAAAGCAAAGTCAAAACGACCATAAAGTTGAAAATTCTTCCAGCGCAAAGTAGTGTTGAAACCACCGATCCAGTGAGGAGTTGTATTACCTGCTACGATTTGATCATAAGAATCAATAATTCCATCTTCATTGATATCTTTCCATTTCATGTCACCCGGCATAATAGGCAACGCATTCTTTTGCTGTTCTTTAGTCAATTTTTTCCATGCTTCAGGACCGTACATTTTCTTACCATAATAATTACCGGAAGTAATAACCAAGTCCCCGGGAATCTCATTCCAATTACGATAAATTCCTTCTGACTTATAAACAACCATTACTCCCGGCTCTTTTCCTTCCTGATAGCCACCAACCCATTTTTTCGCATATTCTATTTCACCTTTTTCATTGGTGAACTTCTCTCCTGTATAGATTTGTTGTCCCCCCTGGCGGTTAAGTTCCAGTCCGTTATCAGGTAACGCAACTACTTTATTCTTATTAAATGAAATATTTGCGGACGCTTCCCAACTCCAATCTTTTGTTTTTAGAATTTTTCCAGACAGTTCAATTTCAACACCACTATTACGGAATTTTCCATTGTTATTAGTAATAGAAGAAAAACCGGTCGTTGACGGTAAACTAAAAGCGGCATACTTATCAGATGTCAAACGATTATAATAGGTAAAGTTTGCATTCAAGCGGTTTTCAAAGAAACTCAAATCCATACCAACTTCAGCCGTTTTCGTTTTTTCCCATCTCAATCCCGGATTAGGTAAAGTCCCAATTAGGAAACCTGTATTTCCATTATATACGGCTGTGTTATAAGAGCCTTGTAAAGTGTAGGCGCCAATACCAGAAGCATTACCGTTAACACCATAACTAGCACGCAATTTACCAAATGACAAGAATGGAATAGCTTCTTTTATGAAATTCTCCTGACCGAAAATCCAACCAGCAGATACACCCGGGAAGAATCCCCAACGGTTATCGCCTAATAATGACGAATAGCCATCTTGACGGAATACTGCAGATAGAAGATATTTACTCTTATAGTCATAATTTAGGCGGCCGAAATATGAAAGAATACGATATTGTTCATGCCAAGAATTAATAGTACGTTTCCCTTCTCCGTTATCTGTTAAGCTCAGATCTGAGAAATCATCTGTCGGTGCACCACTTCCTTTTGCTTCAAATCCACGTTTGTAGTTATCATAATATTCCATACCTAACATTAAATTAACATTGTGGTCTTTGGCAAAAGTATGAGTAAAGTTCAGGACCGCATTATACGTTTGTGCAAAGTTACGTTCAAACTTGGCAGTACTTGTGCGTGTTTTAGTATAATGCTCAGTCAACATATTATCCATATAATCTTTAGTGAAAGATTCATATAAGCCTTCAGAATAATACCAGTTTGCTGTACCTTTGATAAACAGCCCTTTCATGATATCAATCTGAAATCCTTGAATCATGGTAAACTTATCTGTTTGATTAAAGGTTTGCCATTTTTCAGGTTGAAAAGCCTGATTTCCATCAGCAACGTTGGGACCTAAAGTCGGATTTCCATCTTCGTCTTCAAAACGAGCCGTAGGAGGAGTTGACATGATACGACCAAAATAGTTTCCTTCACTTCCATTTGACCCCGGCATGTTTTTCCAGTTGGCGCGATTATAGTTAAAATTGGAAGTACTTGTCAGCCAATCTGTTATTTTATAGCTGGCATTTAATACAAAGCTATAACGCTCATAAAAAGTACTAACAGGAAGACCTTCCTGACGGTTATACCCCAGACCGGCATAATAACTCCCCCGATCATTACCTCCTGACATATTAATGTTATAATCTTGTGAGAAAGAAGGATTATTTAAATTATAATCGGCAGGATTAATATCTTTGTAAATAATCATGTTTGAAGGATCCAATGGATCAACCATTTCCTTCCAGCCTTTCTGCAACAAGTAAGCATTATCTGCTGTTTTTCCCATAATATTCCAAGCAGATTTACCTAATACATTCCCTGTACCAAAAGGAGAGGCTCCCGTTAGATTACTCAATGGAGCAATTGACACGTATTCACCATCAGAACACTTATAGCCAGATTTAGCATAGGTGGTACGCAAAACGTTGATATAATCCTCACCTCCTAAGAATTCATATGGATTATTCACATAGTTAAGACCTAATTTTGCTTTAAAGTTTATTTCACGGTGACCCGCTTTACCATTTTTAGTTGTGACTAAGATAACACCATTACTAGCACGTGCACCATACAAAGCGGTAGCACCTGCATCCTTCAAGACTTCCATTGATTCAATATCTTCAGGATTAATATCACTCAAACCATCGCGAAGCTGACCATCAATCATAACCAATGGAGATCCTGTTCCGTCAAGATTGGTACCCCCACGCAATACAATTGTTGGAGTTGCTCCCGGACTACCTGAAGCTTGTGTTACCTTCAAACCTGCAACAGCCCCAGATAATGCCTGTGCAGGATTAGAGAACAAACCGACTTTTAACGATTCTTCTTTTACTTTTGAAATAGAGTTCGTAACCTTCGTACGTAGCTGTTTACCACCATAACCGGTAACTACCACTTCATCCAGCATTTCAGAATCTTCCTTCAACTTAATATTAAAAGAATTTTTGCCCTTTACATCGAGTACCTGAGGCTGATACCCAACATAAGAAACTTTGATCTTTCCATTAGGATCGACCATTAATGTAAACTTGCCGCTAATATCGGTAATTACACCATTGGTGGTACCGACTTCGACAACACTTGCTCCGATGACTGATTCACCGCTAGCATCCGTAACCACACCTGTGATTGATTTCTTTTGTGCCATGGCTCCAAGAGAACATAAAATGCACAAAATCAAGAAGATGGTTTTCTTCATAAGTATTGCTTTTTGAGTTAATAATAAAGATGTTTATATGTGTTTTTGGTTATTTAAACTAAGTTCTATCGGGACGGTAGGCGAAAAATGGAGAAAAAACACGTAATAGAATTATCGCATAACACATTTATAATCAATATATTGAATCTGTAAAAACCAAAAACAAATGAAGATTTCAATACTTATTTCAGCTAAAAAGCGATGGTATCATAACAGTATAAAATAATAAAGAAATACTCCATGAAAAAGGAAAAAGGTATAAATCCATTCCATGAAATAATAAAAATGCTTTTCTTGATCGAGTGCGAAAAAGAAAGACAAGGAAAGAAGCAAGTATAGCAATAATTACAATAATGTATTTAACATTATTATACAATCTTCAGATAAAGCTATAAAGTAATATCGAAAGTAGAATTATATGATTAAGCATAGTTAGTATGTAAGCTTACTAATTTAAAATCGTAATTATTGTCCCAATGATTAAAACAAGTACCAGCAACATGAAGATCTACCTCAACCGGGTATTATTCCAAAGTATCTCAAAGATTCTTGAAACTCAATAAAAAAACGCTATTTTAAACATATACCAAACAATACTTTTGTATATTTGAAAATCTTTATAAATTTGTGTGAACAAGACATATTTGGAGAGTATGGATTACGCAGATACAAGATATTGCATATTTTTACCAATTTAAAGTTTTATGATTATTCTTATTGCAGGAGATACACATACGGGGAAAACCATATTAGCACAAAAGCTATTGGAAAAATATAAATATCCCTACTTATCGATAGATCATTTAAAGATGGGGCTTATCAGAAGTGGACAATGTAAATTGTCTGCTGATAGTAATGATATGGAACTGACAAACTATCTGTGGCCAATTGTCAGGGAGATTATAAAAACCTGTATTGAAAATTCTCAGAATATGATTATTGAAGGATGCTATATTCCTTTTGATTGGGAAAAAGATTTCACAAATGAATATATGAAACAAATACAATACATCTGTCTCATATTCAGCCAAGAATATATAAAGCATAATTTTCAAAACATATTGAAATATGAAAATATTATAGAGAAAAGACAGTCAACAGACTTAATTTTTGAAGATATAAGTAAAACCAACAAATATAATTTGGAACAATGTATATCAAGAAAGTATAATTACATTTTGATAGACAAGGACTATCTAATAGATACAGATGATATATAAACCTTTGACGAGAAGCACCAAGAAACCATCAAAAAACTAACTATCAAAACAGGCCGTATATACTCTCCATATACAGCCTGTAAAAATCAATACTCTTACCTTTCATAACCCGACATATCCAGGCAGTGTATGAAAGAACATAAAAGAACTTACTCTGAAATCTTTTCCAGTTTAAGTACCCAAGCATAATCGCAAGGTAGTTCATCAACATATAGAAGAGGCATGATTACTTCAATATCATTACCTTTTTGTTTCCATTGTACTTTTTTGTCCGATCCTAATAGGGTTATTTTAGTCCTACCTGTTGTCTGTATGTCTTTCAACACAATTTTATTTTTGGGGTATCGTGGCAGGATAGCATATACATTATTCCCTTTCTTCGTAAAAAACACCTCTTTCACTGCATATCCCGGATCGGGATCAACAGTTTGTTTCAAGATTGCATCTCCACTGACGTAGTGTTTTTCTTTTGATTTCCACTCTTTGCTTCCTTTGGACCACTGACAAAAATTGCCCCAAGCACGTGTGCCATAAATCGCTTCTCCATTTACTTTCAGCCATTTTCCAATTTGCAACAAACGTTCCTGCATGATAGGAGGTATTTTACCATTGGCATTCGGCCCTATATCCAGTAATAAGTTCCCTCCTTGACTTACAATATTGACAAGTGTCAATATTAAAGCCTTCGGCGAAGTATAATCTCCCAAATCTTCATTTTGATTATAACCAAACGATAAGCCTATACCACGACATTCCTCCCATGGCTTATTGTAAGAACTATTGGTATTACTATATTCTCGCGTGTAATAATCACCGTGTTTTTTACCGGTATTGTTAGCCCAACGATCATTGACAACGATGCTGTCCTTTACCGGAGATTCTGAATATAACCAAGCTAATGTTCTTTCGGCCTGCCACTGTTTATCATTTATCTGATCGGGACCGTCAGCCCATATCAGATCCGGTTTATAACGATTTACCAGATCTTGTAATTGCGGAAACCAATGGCGTTCATAAAACAAATCCATTGTTTCTTTATTATATAGTGGGTTATCCCACTCTCTCAAAGAGAAATAACATCCAACTTTTATATCAGTTTTACGTAATGCATTTACATATTCCCCAACTAAATCACGATGTGCTCCAATTTCCATACTATTCCATGGTCTGCCATAACTGATTGATGCCTCTCTACTGGGCCACAAGGCAAATCCATCGTGATGCTTCGTTGTCAGCACTACATATTTCGCACCTGAGTGCTCAAATAAATCAGCCCATTCTTCGGGATCATAACTAAGAGCTTTGAACATGGGGGCAAAATCTGCATAAGTGAAATCTTCTCCATACATTTTTCGATGGTAATCATATATTTCGGTTCCTGTAAAATTTCCATTACCCATCAATGTTTTTTTATCAAGCCAATATTTATACCATTCCGAATAAGTTCCTTTGGGCGACCATGCCGGTACAGAATATAATCCCCAATGTATAAAAATGCCAAATTTCGCATTTTCAAACCATGCAGGAACCGGCCTTTTATCTATAGACTCCCAATCTGGCTTATAAGTAGACTGCCCCATTAAGGGAATACATATTAGACAGAATAGAAGTAAGCAATGTTTTTTCATATCATATAATTATGTTAAATAAGTTATTTCACACTCACTCACAATGTTAGCAAAAAAGATTCATTTATGCAACCTAATAAATAAGATTCTTAGTAATAGCATGTAGAAACATGCTATTACTAAGAAATACTATCCAACAGAAGTCGAAATTACATTTAATATAGTCGATATATCAAGCATAAAGGTAGATCTCCTGTTATTTATCATACCCCGGAGTTTGTTTTATCGAGGGGTCTTTATCAAGCATATTCTGTTCGATTGGCCAAAGAACTTTGTGGCTTTCTGTTGCTTCATTCAAGATTGGTACTCCATCATTTTTCAAATTAGCTTCTTTACAGAATACTAAATGCTTACCGCCTTTTGTCAGAGTCATGCGTAACACGTCCCACCAACGTTGCCCTTCTTGAACAAATTCTTTATCTTTTTCATGTAGTATAGCCAACTCATTTTGAGTAAAATCTCCTGATTTATATCCATGCTTATTTTCATCCCAATTGGAAGCATAAGCACGTTTACGAACCAGATTGATATATTTCTCAATACCAGAATGATCACTTTCCATATTAGCGATCTCAGCTAATGAAAGATAAACCCAGGGCAGACGATAAAAAGCATAATCCCCACAAAAAACACGATTGCCTTCAGAATTTATGTAACCTATATTCTTTTGGACATGAGTTCCCCAAAGACTTAAATTACCATCTTTATCTTTTTTATAAGAAGCCAGGAAAGTCGCATCACGACGAGTGTCTTCCACGTCAAATAATTGAAAGAGTTCAGGAATATACTCACACCATTGAGCACCACTTTTCTTTAATCCTAAAGGATCGTTCCATGGAGTTCCATCTTCACGAAAACCTCCTTTATCTATCTCTCCCTGATTCATGTATGTATAGTTGACATTTCTATTGGTCGCTTCTCCTTCAAGATAACGAATCGCAAATATTATTTCATTGTTGCCTTTATGGGATTTGGCTTCGAAAACATCTGAAAAATTATCCATCATGCTCAGACCGTAATTATCAATGACGCTTTGTAAATGTTGTTTCGCTATTGCCAAGTCAGCGATATTGGCCTCATTGTCACCGGTAGTAACTTTAGAAGTCCATAGATAGACTTCTCCCATCAAACACTCAGTAGCTGCTTTGGACCAATATACTTTTTTACCGCGATTATATGGATCAAAAGCTGTTACATTACCAAAATGCTCCATTGAAAGGTCCAAATCTTTCTTGATTTGCGTCATTACTTCTTTGGGGGTCGCACGAGCCATATACAGTTTATTGGGATCAAGTACTCCATCAATTACTTCTACATCCAGTCTCAAAGGTACACCGCCATAAATACGATAAAGTTCAAAATAGATAAAAGCACGTAAACCATATGCCTGTCCTAAATAGAATTTCTTCTTGGCATCATCTATATAATCTGCTTTCGACACACGGTCAATAAACAAATTGATATTAGCCAAGCGTCCATAATGCCCTCCAAAACCGGTTACACCAGTATTGTTCCTATCAAAATTCTGCAATATAATACTGCCGTAATTCAGTGCGTTACCATCAGATGCATTACCACTTCTATAGATTCCGCCCCTTAGTTCTCCAAAGGTGAAGATGTGCTGTTCGGCTACATCACGCAGATGTTTATGAAGACCATCCATATAACCGGTAACTTGCGCTTCAGTAGTCCAATAAGAACCACTTCCGTAAAAATCAATTGGAGATAAATCCAATAAATCACTGCATGAAGTCATTATGCCACCAGATACTACCAGTAACATGCCTGATATAATTATTGATTTTATTGTTTTCATATTTCTTGTATTTCAAATTATTAAAATGTAACATTAACGCCGAAGAGTAAAGTGCGTGGTAAGGCATATCCAGAACCGGCAGTTGAAACTTCAGGACTTGCTACATTGGCTGAAGTGATATATCCTAAGTTTTGGCCTGTTACAGATACATCTAATTTCTGGCAATAAAATTTCCGTGCAATATTCTGAGGTAAAGAATAAGACAATGAAATTTCGCGGATTGCCAGATAATTACCTTTATAAGCAAACATGGTAGACGTACGATAATAATTGGCAGTACCTAATTGATCGGCCCAAACATATCTCGGATATTTAGCGTTAGGATTTTCTTCGCTCCAAGTATTGAATACATCGGTTGTTGTATTATATCCACCCTGCATACATCCCAAGAACCAGGGAGTCGTATTATCATAAATCCAATAGTCCAGTGCGAAGTCAAAACGTCCATACAGTGTCAGACCTTTCCAAGTCAATGTAGTATTGAAACCACCAAACCAGTGAGGAGTGGTATTTCCCATTACTACCTGGTCAAAGGCATCGATCGTACCATCATTATTAATGTCTTTCCATTTTACATCACCGGGGGCAATTTGGAGAGCTTTCGCTTTTTCTGCATCTGACAATGCTGCATACGCTTTCGGACCATATTGATATTTTCCTTGATAATTTCCCGTTTTTACAATTAGATTCTCTGGAATATCATCCCAACTTTTATATAATCCTTCCGCTTTATATCCGACTAAAATACCCGGTTCCTGCCTTTCTTGTTTACCGCCTACAAAGATTACTTCATCCACTTGATTCCCTGCTTCATCTAAAACTTTGCGTCCGGTATAAATTTGTTGGCCACCAATACGATTCTTTGGCTGACCATTATCGGGTAAGGTAACAACTTTATTTTTATTATATGAAATATTACCTCCCATTTTCCAGGTCCAATCCTTTATTTTGAGTATTGTACCAGATAGCTCCATCTCAATCCCACTATTACGGAAATCTCCATTATTATTCTTTACCGATGAGAAACCGGTAGTAGTAGGTAAACTCAAATCAGCATATTTATCCATCGTTAAACGGTTATAATAAGTAAAGTTTGCGTTTAAGCGGTTATCAAAGAAGCTTAAGTCTAAACCAACTTCAGTTGTACGGGTCTTCTCCCATTTTAACCCCGGATTAGGGAGAGCACCAATTAAATATCCCACATTACCATTGTATTTCTGAGAGTTATAGGAACCCTGTAAAGTATAAGCTCCAATACCGGTTGCATTACCATTCACACCATAGCTGAAACGTAACTTACCAAATGACAGGTCAGGCACAGCATTTTTTATAAAGTCCTCTTTGCCAAAAATCCATCCGGCAGATACTCCCGGAAAAAATCCCCAACGGTTATCTTCCAATAAGGAAGAATATCCATCATAACGGAATACTCCTGATAACAGATATTTCCCCTGATAATCATAATTCAAACGACCAAAATAAGAAAGAATACGGTACTGGCTATGCCATGAATCAATTGTGCGTTTCCCTTCCCCATTATCTGTCAGGTTGAGATCTGCAAAATCGTCAGTGGGAGCACCGGAACCTGACGCACTAAATCCTTTTGTCTTTTTATCGTAGTATTCAGAACCCAACATAACATCTATATTATGATTTTGAGCAAATGTATTATTGTAATTTAATACTACGTTATAAGTTTGAGAGAAGTCACGCTCAAATTTGGCTGAGGAAGCTCGAGTTGTGTTGAATTTACCTGGAGCTGTCTCAAAATCTTTGGTAAAACTTTCATAGACACCTTCCGAGTAATACCAGTTAGCGGTACCTTTAATTACGAGATTCTTCATTGGCCTGATTTCCAACGACTGGATCATTGTAAATTTATCCGTTTGGTTATCTACAAGCCATTTTTCGGGTTGATACGACTGGTTTCCATCGCTATGATTAGGGCCGAGGACAGGATTTCCATCTTCATCTTCATATCGAACAGTGGGGGGCAAGGACATTATACGTCCAAAATAGTTCCCTTCATTATCTTGCGAACCGGGCATAGAACGCCAATTAGCACGATTATAATTAAAATTAGAATTTGCGGTAATCCAATCAGCCAACTTATAACTGCCATTGAAAATAAAGCTATAACGCTCATAAAAAGAAGAAATAGGAAGTCCTTCTGACTTATTATACCCTAAACCAGCATAATAAGTTCCTTTATCATTACCGCCTGACATATTTACATTATAATCCTGAGTTAAAGAAGGGTTATTCAAATTATAATCGGAAGGTTTGATATCTTTATAAAGAAGGGTTATTGAAGAATTAAGCGGATCCTGCATTTGTTGCCAACCTTTGTTCAACAGGAATTCGTTTCCGCTATCCTTTACCAATAAGTTCCAAACCAAATCGCTGCCATATTTATTTCCTGTTCCATAAGCGGAGGCACCATCCAATGATGATTTACTAGCCCATGGTGTTGTGTCATAAGCTGTACGTATGGCAGTGATAAAATCCTTAGCTCCTAGAAAATCATAGGGATTATTAATATAGTTCATACCTACTTTAGCCTTAAGATTAATTTCTGCCTTACCGACTTTACCCGTTTTGGTTGTAATCAATATTACACCATTACTGGCGCGCGCACCATACAATGCAGTAGCACCTGCATCTTTCAAAACTTCCATAGATTCGATATCTTCCGGATTGATATCATTTAAACCATCACGCAGCTGTCCATCGACCATTACTAAAGGAGAACCAGATCCATCCCATTCTGTACCGCCACGGAGTACAATGGTCGGCGTACTTCCTGGATTACCGGAACTCTGCGTCACTTTTAAACCGGAAACTGCACCGGATAATGCTTGTGCCGGATTAGAAAAGACACCAACCTTTAATGATTCCTCACTAACTTTGGAAATAGAATTCGTCACTTTGGTACGCAACTGTTTTCCTCCATAGCCTGTAACTACTACTTCATCCAACATTTCAGAGTCTTCTTTCAATTTAATATTGAAAGAATTCCTACCCTTTACATCGAGTACCTGAGGCTGATACCCGATATAAGAAACTTTGATCTTTCCGTTAGGATCGACCATTAACGTAAATTTGCCGGAGATGTCAGTAATTACACCATTGGTGGTACCGACCTCGACAACACTGGCTCCGATGATTGATTCACCGCTAGCATCCATAACCACACCTGTGATTGATTTCTTTTGTGCCATGGCTCCAAGAGAACATAAAATGCACAAAATCAAGAAGATGGTTTTCTTCATAAGTATTGCTTTTTTGAGTTAATAATAAAGATGTTTATATGTGTTTAAAAATACTAACTAAGTTCTATCGGAACCACATCAAATTATCACCCTCAAATTACTAAATAAGCAATAGCATTATATACCTATAAATCATCTACTTAACCCCATATCAACACATTAATTATCAATGTATAATGTACGAATTTAATTCATTTAGAACAGTATCATAATAGTCATTCCCCCACTTAAAACACGAACACTGTAAAAGCAGGATAATGCTGATTATAAGTCATATATAACATCAAAGTAGTATTTTGCAACACCAAAACATTTCCTCCTCCCCTCCCCCTTATACAGATATAAGATTACAACTCCAGTAATGATGATATAAGTTTACAACATGAGTGACAATAAAAAACCACCCTAATTATTAATATTTAATAATTAGGATGGTAATTATATAACTCAACTATATGTTTTAACTAACTACAATTTAACTTTTGCTATCAATTTACGAATCTTACCTTGTCCTATAAGAGGAGCATGAGGATCCTCCGGATATACTATCATGAATTGCCCAGGAAGCAAATCAACAAAGGTGGTAGGTGCATCAGAGTAAAGAGCACAATCACCGTTCGCCTCATAAGGTTTCACTTCATCTTTCAGATCTTCGATAGCCTTCCAACCAATAGTCTCAGTACCTTCCAACAAAATATGTACATCAATATAATCGCGATGTAGTTCCAAAACTTGCTTGTCACGTGCAACACACTCAGGATTCACGTTATTGATAAATAAATTATCACCATCTATCTCAATTCGTCCTAATTCGGCATGAAATAAATCATGTGTTTTTACGTAATCAAACAGAGTTTTAAACAGTGGGTGGAGTCCTTCCACCCGTTGACTGTTTTGCAAATTAGATACAATCATTTCCTTTTATTTTTTTATTCCATATTATCTGTCTTCGGACGCAGGAAGTAGAGTTGCACTGCCAAAGCAATAAATACAATGATAGCTAACATGGCAAAACCTAAACCTAAATTTCCTCCATCGGTCCACTTACCCAACAAATCCGTGATAAACGCTCCTGCAAATACCCCGGTCATATTCATGATACCATATGCTGTCGCACGGTACTTTGAAGAGACAAACTGACAAAGAATAGGCATATTATTAGCATCAAAAATACCATAACCGATACCGAATAATAATCCGGCTCCCACAACAGCAACAAAACTATGCCCGAATCCCAATAACAATAAAGAAGGAATAGTCAATCCCAAGCCTATTGCGCCGGTATATACACGACCACGGATGTTCTTTTGTACCCATTTGTCAGAAAGGGTACCACCTAGAATCACGCCAATAAATGAAGATAATGCAATCGTGATAGTCGACATAGGTCCGGCCTGTGACATTGGAATATCAAGATTTTCAGCGAACAGAGTAGGCAACCAATTCTTAGTAGCCCAACCCGGCAAACTAGGTGCTGCAAAATAAAGTAATATCACCCAGAAAGCTATGTTACTGAACAGCAACGACAAACCTTTAAACAAGCCAGCTTTTTCACCATTCTTTGATGAAGGTTTCAAACGTTCTGTTTTAACGTGTTCTTTCTTATCTTTCAGAAATAATACCAAAACCAAAGCATAGGCAATACCAATAATACCAAACCAATGGAATGTGGTATGCCATGAGAAAGCAGCGGCAACAGTAGCTCCAAATCCACCAATAGCTTGTCCGGTATAAAGACCAGTCATGTGGATACCGACCGCTAAAGAACGTGACTTTTCAGTATGATAATCGGCAATAAGAGAAAGACCGGCCGGAATATAAAGAGCTTCACTCACTCCCATTAATGCACGCAGCCAAAAAACCTGATTAAATGTTTCTGCAATACCCATCAAATAGGTTACAAAAGACCAGACAAAAAGACTGCCGACAATCAGCCACTTACGATTTAATCTATCGGCAATCATACCGGAAATCGGGCTCATAAGGCCATAAATCCAAAGGAAAACAGCCATTAAACGGCCAAAATTGGTTGCCGACTGAAGTTCCACAATATCTACCTGCATAGCATCTTTCATTGTGCTAAGCATTTGTCGGTCCATATAATTGAGTAGGGCTACCCCCCAAAGGAGGGCAACCACTATCCAAGGATAAATTTTTGAGTTTTTCATGATAAAAATAAGAGGTTATTTTTCTGACAGTAATTCCTGACAAAGTGCGTAGCCTTTCGTCATCATTCTAGGAATGTGGAATGGTCCCTTAAACAGATTTCCTTTCGCAGGCTGAGAAATCGTTCCGTCACGATGGAGATACCCATACCATTCACCAAACTCTGCATCAGGAAAATGGGCATAAGTCCAGTCACTGATCTGTTTATGCATAGCCAGATATTTTTCATTTTTAGTAGCTTGATACGCATATAGAGTTGCGATAATCGCTTCGGTCTGTGGCCACCAGAACTTCATGTCATGGGCATAATCCTGTGAAGGCAGGTTTCGACAATCACGGAAATTTATAATACCCCCGTATTCTTTGTCCCAGCCCCACTCCCACGACCAATCCAGAATCGTAAGTGCTGTATCAACCATTTCCTTATCCCAATTGCGGTTCTTGGCTTCTTCCAGAATAAACCATGAGGTCTCGATACAATGGCCGGGATTAATGGTACGAGTGGCATTCGTATCTATAAACTCTCCATTGGGACCTACAGTCTCAAGCAGAGCTTTAAACTCCGGATGCATAAAGTCTTTGCGCAGAATCGCTATAGACTCCTCTATTTGCCGATCCAAAACCGGATCGTTAATAGCGGCGCGAATGCGGGAAGCTACATTGATAAGAATCATAATAATAGAATGTCCCTTCATCTGTACACGTTCACAATATTTGGGCTCCAGGATTCCCGGAGTCGAAAGGAAGTGACGGATATCATTGAACAATTTCAAAGCTTTTACAGCATAACTGTGATCTCCTGATGCAATGGCATATTCGGACATTGCAATAGCAGCAAATGTTTCAGAAAAGACATAACGACGTTTACGAATAGGTAATCCGGTCTCGGTTACTTCAAAAAACATACGTCCATCCGTATCAAAACAATGTGCTTCTATGAAATCGAGAGTGCTTTTCGCAGCTGCCAACCATTCAGTATTACGCTCAATGTGATTATATGCATATGAACATGTAAAAGCAAATCTCCCTTGGAACCAAACAGATTTGGTGGTATCCATCAACTGACCATCACGGTCGACGCAGGTATAAACACCTCCGTTCTTGCGATCCCAACCATATTTCATCCAAAAGGGCATGATATTGCTTATCATGTCATTTTTATAAGAGTCAGACCAAGTCTGTAAATATTCTGTAGTATTCATAACAATCGCAGTATTAGTTTATCTTAAAACTTATTGCAACGATCGAAGAAATGAATAGCTTCCAGTTCAGCCTTCATACGTACTTCTTCATCGTCCGTCATATTCTGGAAAGGAGTACGATTTTTACCCAAATCCAATCCTATCAACTTCATGATTCGTTTTCCACCTACGATATTTCCGCGGAAATGACAAATGACATTAATAACTTCCTGAGAGAAATTCTGTAATTCACGTGCTTTCTCAAGATCACCTGCTTTCCATGCTTCTATAATACCAACCAGATTTACACCATTGTAGTTGGTAGTTCCGCCAATACCTCCCTGGGCACCTCCCATAGCTAGGCATGGAAGGATCGTTTCATCTTGTCCGTGAAGCATATCAAACTTACCCCCTTTATACAAACGACACTGATTGTATTCATACATACTTTCAAAAGTATATTTTATTCCGGCAAAGTTAGGAATACGACCGTCTACTGCTTCCAAGAAAGCAACCATTGACAAGAATGCTCCATTAAATGCAGGAATATGATAATAATAGAAAGGAAGATCGGGAGCACCGCAAGCGATTTCTTCACAATACTTCACCAGCTCTTCGACACGACCTACTTTAGGAAAAGGAGGAGCCATGGCGCCAATTCCCCATGCACCGATTTTTTGAGCGTGTTCGGCAAGCTTGCGACTTGATTTTACACAGCAACTACCTACATGTACAATCACCTTAAATCCTTTAGGTGAAACTTCTACCCAACGTTCAGCAAGCTTCATACGTTCTTCATCGGTCAACATATATCCTTCACCGGAAGATCCATTAATAAATACTCCTTGCAGTCCGTTCTTTACTAACATCTTAGCATACGCTTCAATTGGTTCATAATTAACCTCTCCATTTTCATAAAACGGAGTAAAAGGGGCATTGATCAATCCAATAATCTTTTCCATGATAATTTCGTTTTTATATTAATGATATAGATTTTTAATATAGATTGGGAACAGTTTTTCATAATACACTCTTGATATCCTTAGTATATCGCTACAAATATACGCATATTTATTAAACAATCATCATATAATAAAATATTTTATTAATAAAAAGAGATTCCAAAGATCTACTTAATAAAATTCATTCACTATTATTATTAATTAAAAACAATAGAGAAACATCTTTTCACCTTATAAACCCTAAATTAATAAACAAATTAACTATCTTTGTAGATATTACCAAAATTATTAATCTATATGAAACAACATCTTTTAAAAGAAATAGAACTAGGTACCAAAAGCGCTCTTCTCAAAAAGAAAATTATTACACATTATATATATAATGGCAGTTCAACAATTACCGACCTGTCTAAAGAATTGGATCTTAGTGTCCCTACAGTCACTAAGTTTATCAGTGAAATGTGCGAAGAAGGTTATATCAACGACTATGGTAAATTGGAAACAAGTGGAGGACGGCACCCTAACCTATATGGCTTAAATCCTGAATCCGGCTACTTTATAGGAGTCGATATCAAAAGATTTGCCATTAATATCGGCTTGATCAACTTCAAAGGTGACATGATGGAACTTAAAATGAATATTCCTTATAAATTTGAAAATTCAATAGAAGGATTGAATGAGTTATGCAAACTCATTTCAAATTTTATCAAGAAGTTGACAATAGCTAAAGACAAAATATTAAATATCAATGTAAATGTTTCCGGACGCGTTAATCCGGAATCCGGATATAGTTTTAGTCAATTCAATTTTGAAGAACGCCCATTATCTGAAGTTTTAGCTGAAAAATTAGGGTATAAGGTAACAATAGATAATGATACGCGCGCCATGACCTATGGAGAATACCTAAAGGGGTGTGTAAATGGCGAAAAAGATATTATCTTCGTAAATATCAGTTGGGGGCTAGGTGTTGGAATCATCATCGATGGCAAAATTTATACAGGAAAATCCGGATTTTCCGGAGAATTCGGCCATACCAGTACCTTTGACAATGAAATTATTTGCCACTGCGGCAAAAAAGGCTGTCTCGAAACAGAAGCTTCCGGATCTGCGCTACACCGCATCTTGCTGGAACGTATACAAAATGGTGAAAACTCAATCTTATCCAATCGTATAGGAGACATTAACAATCCTATAACCTTGGATGAAATCATTGCTTCTGTAAACAAGGAAGATCTTTTATGTATTGAAATAGTGGAAGAAATCGGGCAGAAATTAGGCAAACAAATTGCCGGACTTATCAATCTTTTTAATCCGGAACTTGTCATTATCGGAGGAACAATTTCGCTGACAGGAGACTACATTACTCAACCAATAAAAACAGCTGTCCGCAAGTACTCACTTAATCTGGTCAATAAAGACTCGGCAATCGTCACTTCAAAACTAAAAGACAGAGCCGGTATTGTCGGAGCTTGCATGCTTGCAAGGAGCAGAATGTTTGAGTGTTAAAGCTCAAGCATTCGCTGTATAAATACTCGGGCCGCCTCCTCATCAGTTGCAGGAGGTGCCCAAGATGCTAAATTTTCAGGAATAAGAGGAGCAAAAGGCCCCTGCTTTATTTCATAAATAACGGTTCCAGATTCTAAGACAACGATAGTATGCCATACACAGGGAGGAATCTCAATTCCATAATGTCCCTCAGCTGGATTCAAATGAACCTTTTCCGTTACATTACCCTCATCATCAAACAGGATAGCCAACAAGCTACCTCTCAATACAAGATAAACTTCTTCCTTATCCGGATTCTTATGACGATGTGGCGGCAAGTAAGTGCCCGGCTCCAAAGCATTCAACATCCTGTGAATAGGAGCATCCATGGAGTCATGGAAATTGTAATTCATCCGCAGGCGTGAATTCTCTTTTGCCTGATCAGTCACTTTATCAAGAAGCCCTTCGGTAATCAGTTTCATTATTCCTCTTTTGAAGCTACACAATCCGTTGAGACTGTAACCAAAGCGCATCCCAACCCTTCAACTCGCAGTAATAACTTATTATTTCCTTGGCACTCAACTAGCTCAGCCTCCAATCCTTGTAATTGTCCACTTATTACTCGCACTATGGTTCCAGGAACAAACTCATTTGGCGCAAACTCGACCAGTTCGCAAGAGTGCTCTATCATAGTCTTGAAAGTCTCCATTTGAACTTCCGGTATAGAAACATATTGTCCCTTTTCCTTCAGTAAAAAAGCTACTCCATGAATACCGGCTACATGAGCAATCTCCTCAGAGGAGATATGCACAAATAGACATCCCGGAACAACAGGAATGAAAATCTTTTTCTTGCGATTGTTCCACAAACGAACTACTGGTTGAAGAGGCAAATAGTTTTCAACGCCTATCTTATCCAGCTGTTCCTTCACTTTCTTCTCTGCTCTCGGTGCTGTATATACAGCATACCAGCAAGAAGTATTTTCTTTTATTTTTCTGGCTGTTTCTTCCATCCGTTCAATAAATCTTTAACAAAGAGAATCCATCCTATACTACCTACACCCGCTAAGAATACAAAACCAATTAAAATCATGATTTTATTAGGTTTAGCCGGTCTCAAAGGAACTGTAGCAGGTTGTACTACAGTATAAACAGGAGTTATTTCCTGTACTTTAGCTTTCGCCAATTGCAATTGTTGCGACACTTGAGTGAATACTCCATAAGCTAAATTCATCTCATTCTGCAAACGCTCTTGCTCTGTACGAAAACTTTGCATAATGATATTTTGATTACCATCCATAAAACGAGCATATTTCTGCTGCGCTTCATAGTAGTTCTCCTGAGCTTCATTAAATAGTTTCTCAGTAAAAGCCAAATCATGACGCGCTTTATTGGTACGATAATCTGTGATATAATTTTGCAAACAATGCATTACCGTATCTGTTAATGCTGCAGAAATTAATGGATCCTGCATTGTCACAGTAAGTGTAGTCACTCCTGTTTTCTTATCTACCGAAACAGATATACGATGACTCAAAGCATCCGCTATTCCAGCTTGATCTGCAGTCAAATAGAAAGGATCTATCTTTGCATCTCCCTGTTCCTCCGGTGCATCTTTAAACAAAGATACAACCCAACCTAATGCTTTGAAAGGAGCTGATGCAACCGCTCCCCACCAAGGAGCCCGTTGATATTTATCCAAGTACTCATACAGAGTTGTATTAATCTTGCCTTTCTGATCAGCAACCTTCACATCGAACATTTCCAATAGAAAAGGTGTGGAACTAACAATATCAGGATACAATTCGGGAGAAAGTGCATCTTCTCCGGTTGAACTGCCAAGATTAATACCGGCCATAGCGGCTAATGCCCCCATGCCTCCAGTAGAAGACTTGCTACCTGTTTCCGGTGCCAGTGTTACACTTGTAGAATACTCTTTAGGAATACTAAAAGCCACTACAAGTCCTACTAACACGGCAACACCACAAACCTTTAATACTAATTTACGACCGGCCCAAACTTTCTGAGCCAACTCTATCAGATCAATTTCTTGTTCCTCAGATTGCGGAGTCGTTTTATTTATATTCTTATCTTCAGTCATAGTTATTACTACTTAAAGAGGTTAACCATCGTTGCAATCATAGTTGCTAATGAAGCAGCAGAAGTACCCATTCCTATAATTTCGGCTGCCGACATTCTCTTCTTCGGATCTTTACTTGGCACGATAATCTCACAGCCCGGTTCTATCGCTTTAGAATTTCCCGTACGTAAACGAGACACTGTTCCATTCATATAAACCACAAAAGCTCTTTTTTTCTTTGCAAGACTTGCAAAACCACCGGCCTGATTAATATAGTATTTCAAACTTTCGCCTTTCTTATATAATACTGTATTGGGATACATCACAGCACCATTGATTTTGACAGTACTTACATACTCCGGCACAAACAAAATATCGCCTTCACGTAATACCATATCAAAGTCTGACCCCGGATTAGCCAAAGCCTTTTCCAACTCAATACCGACAGAATAAGTATCAGAGACATCAAGGGTCTTAACAGAAATGGAATCAGCTCCACCCTTATTAGCCATACGAAGTGCATCCTCCTTGCGGCGCAACTCTTCTTCTGTCATTTTACGAATCAAACGGGCACCTTTCACATAAGCATCTTGAGTAATACCGCCCGCTTTAGAAATCAAATCACTAAGACGTTCGTTCTTCTTTGATAGCGCATAACGTCCACCAAATAAGACCTCGCCTCCAACTGTAACATTCTGTTGTTGATGATAAGCAGGGCTACGACGAATATATACTTCGTCAAAAGGTTCCAAATGGAAATCCTGATCACCTCCTCCTACAAGAAAACCATCTTTCAATTCAAAAGAGAAAGTCTTACCAACTACATTACTCAATTCAGTACTTTTTGAATTTTTTATTCGTCGGGACACATCCACACGGGCTGTCGAAGCTGCCTCCAATAATCCTCCGGCTTGTAGAACAAGGTCTTCAACCGACATATTGGATGAATACAAATAAGTACCCGGATTGGCTACCTCACCATGAATCGTAAGGGTTGCTTCCTCCTTCAAATCTTCAATACTCGGAATATAAAGGATATCATTTTTCTGAAGAGGAATATCAGCTACAGTACCATTCAACAATCCCTTTAAATCAATTTGAATCATCTCATGAGTAAGATCATCATTCTCACGATCGATGATAGCACGGTTTAAGAAAGCATCCCCTCTCACTCCTTCAGCTTTCTTTATTAATTGTTTTACTGTGTTTACAGTTCCATCGATTTGGTACATACCGGCACGATAAACAGCACCACGGACTTCAACACGGTTTTCAAAACGCTCCAATACCGAATCCACAGCCAGCACATCTCCATCATCCAGTTTAAATACCGAATAATCCATTTCATCTACATTATAAACCTGATGCTCACGGCCTGTTTTACGAATTAAACGTATAGCTTTTTTATAAGCATCCCCAGTGAAACCACCTGAATATTTTAAAATAGTAGCCATTGTCTCAGAAGGCTTCATCTCATAAAACATCGGACGTTTTACCTTACCGGTAATCTGCACTAAAGATTCATATGGATCAACAATGACCACATCACCGTCTTGCAAACGAACATCGTCATTCAGTTTCCCCTTCATTATGAAATCGTAAACATCCAGATCTGCTATTTTTTTGCCGTTACGCACAACTTTAATACTACGTAAACTACCTATCTTATTAACACCACCGGCACGATAGAGAGCATGGAATACAGAAGAGAATGCCGAGAGCGCATAAGTACCCGGAACAGCAACTTCTCCCATAATACTAATTTGAATAGTACGGATATTGCCTAACGTCAGATCAACTGAAGTATTAGGATTCGGGCCGGATATACCTGCGTAGATTTTCGCAAATTCACGACGTACCGCATTATTAGCCTCACGAACAGTCATTCCACTTAGGTAAATAGGACCAAGATTATCGACTAAAATACTACCCTCCGGAGAAATGGTTTGTCTGATTGTAGTCTGAGAAGCTCCCCACACATCTATAATCACCTCGTCTCCAGGTCCCAAACGATAGCTTACAGGAGTTGCTATATTTAGATTGGGTTCAAATGTAAGGTTCTCGTTCGTAAAAATATTATGTCCGAAAATTTGTTGAGTCGGATCCTCTTCCGGCTTCACGGTGTACTCGTCAGACCAGTCTTCCTCATTCATCATGTCTTCATCTGTCATTTCCTGGTTCTCATCTCCCATTCCACGCTTGTTTTTCTGGTTGTTCGACTGACGAAGCCCTTTTATATTCTTCTGGTTCTTTTGATTTTTCTGATCTTTCAGATTTTTTTGAGAGCGATTTGAGTAACCACTTTCATCATTTTGCTGAGTACGCGTACGCGACTTTGTTGAGTTCTGGTTGCTCTGTGTACCGGTACTGCCACTTCCATTTTCATATTTTTCCTGAATGCGTTCGACTTGTTCTTTCGTAACGCCCCTTCTCATCAACTCTGTTGTAATCTGCTTCTGAGTTTTACCCATCTTTTGAGCATCTTTTACATACTGCACGACCTGATCATCGGACATTTGCTGAGCTACAGCCACTCCGGACAAGGTAAAAATCAAGAAGAATAGTGTAATAAATCTACGCATAAGATATTCTGATTAATCTTTAGTGTTCCTCTAATAAATTATAAATCGGCCACAAAGGTAATATATTATTTTCATAATATACATTTATTTCATTCCTAAGTTTTCGAAAATAGATTAAAAAGAGGCTTTATCTAATATCTCAAACTCCGAATTCTTGCTTACAAATTCAGGAACTATCTTTTTCATAGAAGCGACAATTCCCATGGTGTCAGAAGTATAGCTCAAATCTATTAACTTTTGAATTTCTTGCTTAACCTCTTCATAATCATATTCACGAACTTTGGCTATCATTATTTTTTCATGGTAGGTAGGACAAGTGAACTCTTTCACATTCAATAACTCTTCGTATAGCTTCTCACCATGCCGTAACCCAGTAAACTCTATTTTTATATTTTTCTGCCCACTCAAATAGATCATTCTTCTGGCTAGATCAACAATCTTCACAGGATTGCCCATATCAAAAATATAGATTTCACCCCCATTACCCATACTTCCCGCTTCCAATACCAATTGGCACGCTTCCGGAATAGTCATAAAATAACGTATAACCTGAGGATGCGTTACAGTAACCGGCCCTCCTTTCTCTATCTGTTGTTTAAATCTAGGTATCACAGATCCGTTCGAGCCAAGCACATTCCCAAAACGAGTTGTGATAAATTTCACTAATGCCCCATCATTGGCATATTTAGATAATTGATGTGCGAGAGACTGAACATAAATCTCAGCAAGTCTTTTACTACATCCCATAACGTTAGTCGGATTGACAGCCTTATCCGTAGAGACCATCACAAACTTTTCCACACCATATTTGACAGCTAAGTCAGCCATAATACGAGTACCCAACACATTCACCTGTATGGCTTCAGATACATTATCTTCCATCATGGGCACATGTTTATAGGCAGCAGCATGGAAAACATACTGCGGACAATAGTCTTTAAAGATTGACTCCATGCGCGTTTGGTTAGTCACATCGGCAACCAGCATTTTAGCATCAATATCCCGCCAATTATCCAACAGTTCCAATTGTACATTATGCAAAGGTGATTCTGCCTGATCAACCAAAATTAATTTATATGGATTCAATCCGGCTATCTGCCTCACCATTTCACGCCCAATTGAACCGGCAGCTCCCGTAATCATTATTCTCTTTCCTTCTATATGGGAAGATATTTTTCGAATATCTACATGAATAGGGTCTCTCTGTAACAAATCTTCTATCTGAATATCCTTTATTTGCATACCTTCCTTTCCCAGATCATTGAATGGAGGAACTGTAAGAATACGAATATCCTCGGCTATCAACCGGTCAATCATACCGGAGGTTTCAAGTCGGTGCACTTTCTCAGAAGAAACAATAATAGCTTCAATTCTCTCTTCTTCTAAAATATCAAACAGAGATTCATTATTCGCATATACCCTACACCCCATCGTCTGCTTCCCTATAAAGCCTGTATCGTCTGAAATAAATCCTTTTAATCTAAAATGATTACTTCTACTAACTCGTAATGATTTAGCAATATTAATACCAGATCCCTTCGAACCATAAACAAACACCCGAATACTATGTCTACGATCGAAAGTCATCAACTCATGGATCATTTTCACCAAAATACGCAAACAGACCATCAAGGAGAAATTGACGATATAAGCTGTAAGAATAACACTAATCGGCAATACTTCTCGTCCACTCCACCCCATCCAAAGCAAATTGCCTACACAGGTAACCAAATATCCCAAGGTTAAGGAAATGAAAATACGAGAAATATCAATAAAGGAAGAATATCGAATGACCCCTACATAAGTACGATTCAGATGAAAGAAGCACACATTGAATATTACACAAAACAGTGTTGTCCACACCCACAACGAAAACTCAAAGACTAATGCCGACAGACCTATTTGCAAAAGGCTTGCCAGAAACATTGAAAAGATCACTAAAAGAACATCGACAGCAAGTATCAGCCATTTTGAAGCAACTCGCGATGAAAGATACTTATAATAAAATCGTATATTCATAGTAATATAAAAGTAGATTTATCAGTAAATATGCAAATATGAGTTTAAATATTTGAATCTACAACTATTTTCTAATTTAATCCCTAACCTTTTTATTTTATAAACATTTCAGAGAAATTATCACGAAAAAAGTATAGATTCATTTTGTTTTTAAAAATAAAGCTGTAATTTTGCACGCCGTAAACGGTAAAGTGTCACGCCGCTATAGCTCAGTCGGTAGAGCAACGCATTCGTAACGCGTAGGTCGCCAGTTCAAGTCTGGCTAGCGGCTCAAAAGCAGAAACAGTTTATAGTCATATAAATTAGACTATTAGGTTTCTGCTTTCGTTTACAAGTTCTTCAATTTATAGGTTAAAAAAAAGAGGGAATTGTCCACCGATGGACAGAAAAACTTATCCCAAACTTATCCTTCAAATTTTAATCTATTATGGCAACTCTTAAATTAACTATTTTCAAGGCAAAGGTTTTAAAGGACGGAAGACATAAAATAAGAATAGCTGTCTGTCATAAGCAAGAAACATGTTACATTGTAACACGTTTCATTATAGACAATCTATCCCAGTTCAAAGATGGGCAAGTAGTCAAACGAGCTGACGCTTCAATCATAAACACCAAACTAAGAAGCATGATGAATGATTTACAAAATAAATTAGATGAAATAAACCATCAATCACTTTATTCTTGTAAGCAAATCAAAGACATGCTTGTGTCTGAATTGGATTCACAAGGAAAACAAAATATTACTTATCAGAAAGCTTGTAGCGATTTCATTACTGACCTGAAATCAGAAGGGAGAGAAAGCTATGCTGTATTAATCGAAAGGAGCTGTCGATACTTTACGGAGTTTACTAGAGGGGAAATACCTATGTCAGATATAACCCCTAATATGATTGAAGGGTTTTCACGATATTTGAAGACTAAAAGAAACATCGGAAACACAACAATTGGAATGATGATGTCCCAAATAAAAGCTGTTATTAACAGAAACATTAATTCTGGTTATTTAAGGTATGATATACATCCATTTGTGAACAAGAAAATTCCTAAATCTCCAGTTCGAGAAGTTGATATTTCTTTGGAAAGTCTTAACATGATAAGGGAAAGTACCCCCAAAGAGAAAAAATACATTGTAGCAAGAGATGTATTTATGCTTTCTTTCTATCTTGGGGGAATGAACTTGATAGATATAATGAATACTCGTTTTATTAATGACAAAGTGGATTATGTCAGAATTAAAACAAGACTCAAAACAGAAACCGAACAACATTGTCTGCTTCCAATCACAGAACCAGCAAAGATAATAATAGATAGATGGATAGATAAAAAGACAAGAAAACTGGATTTTGGATATAAATTTTCATATCACAATTTTTCAAGGTACACATGCCGTTCTCTTGCTGCATTAGCAAAGGATCTAGGAATAAAGGAAAAGGTAGTCTTTTATTCTGCCAGAAAGTCGTTTGCTCAATACGCTTTTGATCTTGGAATACCGGACAGTATAATAGATTACTGTTTAGCTCATTCAGACAAAGGAAGAGGTGTCGTTAGATATTATACAAAAACCAGGTTTAAACAAGCAGAAATAGCAATAAATAGGGTTATTGATTATATTAACAATCCAAGCAAATATAAAGAGTATATCGAGATGAAAGCGGATATAATGTTGATGAAAACATAAAGGCAGCCTAAAAAGCCGCCTTTTTACACCTAATCGGATAAATCAAACACGAATTTACCTGCTACGAAAAGCAATTTTATACTTAGTGACTCAAAATATAAAAAATCCCCAGTTACATAACCAGAGACAAACATAGAGATACAACCCTTACAATAATCGCAAGAGGAATCAACCAATATAACCACCTTTCTATGCGTTCCATAACATAACCAACAGAAGTCTACAAAAATCGGAATGGTACCGATCCTCGACTTGTTCCAACAATATGTCCAGCTTATCGTTTTTCATTGTCAAGAACTGATTTTATCCGTTCTTCAGTAAAGCCAAAACGGGCAGCAAACTTTTTGAAAGAGCGCATCCTGTCACCTGGAATAAGAGCATACATACTATTAATAGGAGTATCGCTCTTCAATGCTTTCTTAATTTCTTTATTTTTCATGAATTAACGTATTAAATGTTTGACCTTGTTTTTACAGCAATCACACTCACATAATAATGACTTTGCATATTCCCACGTCTTTTCAACAATATCATCACCGATATACTGTATTTCCTCACCGTACGGATCTATGCCGAGAGCCTGACATATATGGGTGGCCATGTGTCCACATTCGTGCCTCCATGATTTAGCAAACTCCTTTGGTGAAGAAGTGAGAGCAATGACCATTACTGTTTCCCGGGTACCGAAGTTAGAGTAAGTAACTCCGGTATTCAGGTTGCCGGAGTTTATGTTATCGTACGCAGTACGGAGCATATTACCGTCGCAGCCGATAGAGTGCATATAATCCAATATTTCTTCCGTGTAATACGTATCTACTGCGTAATACACCATGCAGTTCCAGTCATATTTGGATAGTATAAACCGTTGCCTTATCATTTATCAAAGCATTTCGTCCCACTCTATAGGTATTCCAGCCGCAATCATTGTAACATACCATCTTCGCATCGTTGTTCCATCAGGTGCGTCAGGATCATCAATCGTGTCTTTTACATACAATGCTTGATACTGTTCGTTCGGAACAGATGATTTAAGAAAATCGGCTTTGCACATATTAGCTACATATACGTAGTCATAACCGATCTTATTTTTAAGAGTTACACCGTATTTAGTTAACAGTGCGTCCACCTCGTCCTTAGACATCGCAGGCAGTTTTTCTTTTTCTCCGTTCTGACCCTTCCATTCCATTAAAGAAACAGCAAATTCACACATTTTCTTGTTGAAATGCCATCCAAAATGCGAAAGATATACTTCCATTTCTTCCGGTCTTCTATCTCTTATATCCAGAGGTTCTCTTTTCATGACTTAATAAGGTTATAGGGAGCAGATAAACTACTCCCTAATTAAACATTAGCGATAGCGTGAATAGCGTCCGGTACCCCGTACACCACGTCTTTCACCCATACCACCACGATTAGAATTACCACCTCGGCCATAACCACCGCGTTCACCCATGGTTTCTTCGTCAAAATAGCGATCGTCATCATATCTACGATCTTCATCCCAGCGTTCACCCATGCCCTCACCCTCGGAAAGCTCTTCTATGCATTGCATGAGCTTACCACCGTAGCGAAGCATCTTTTCAGCGTAGTCGGACATTTTCTCGACCTTGCTTTCGGAAATTTCAATCATCATCATACTTATTGTTTTTTAGAATTGTTACTACTTGCAGCCTTCTCAGAGGACTTAAAGAAATCAGCCATCATAGCTTTCAATTCGCTAAGTTCTTGCCGAAGCGCTTTGTTCTCCGCTTCCTGCTTCTGTCTTTCTGCAAATTCGGGATTAAGTACCTGGAGCATTTTATCACATGATTCCATCACAGACTTATGATGCTCGACACTTCCTAATATCTCAGAAGAACGATTTCGCATAGCCGCCACTTCCGCATTCATAGATTCTCTTGAACCGGATATTACCATATTACCTCCCCCTGGAAAATTTGCATCAGCAATATCAGACATGGCAGGTATTTTTTGAAAGGTAACAGTCTGTTCACCTACCTTGATAGTTATATCAACCACCATCTTAGGAGGTTGTCCATAAGGAAGGGGTTGCTGCATAAACTCAGGAACAGGATTAGACACTCCAGAAACGGAGCCGACCTCTATATATGGAGTACCATCCCTATGCAAAATGAAAAACTCACTATTTACTCTTAGATTCTGAAAAGGCATAATCAATAAACTCTTTAAGGAGCGGGATTACTCCCGCCCATTGTTTTAAACTACTCCGGTAAGAATTTGCAATGTGTTGCTACCTGATTCGTAGTAGCACAGATAAATTCCGGTACCGGTAATATCCGAAGCAGTAACATCTGCGCCGGCAATCGTAGTCAGTGCTTGAGTAGCACCGTTGGTATCAAAAACTACCGGTAATGTACCGGTAGTACCGGAAGGGATCGGCTGTGCCAAACGGAACAGAATCAATCCGCTAAATGGAGCAGAAAGGAACGGATGATTCCGGAAAGAGAAACGTACGTTGGTAGTACCTACGGTAACCCCTGTACTCTCCAATCTTGGAATACCATTCTTATTTGCCATGATAAAAGGACTAATGAATGCCATATAATGCCTCCTTCCTTTTATCCCCAACCATTAAAATTGCCCCATGCTCCAATACCATTGTAAAGACCATACTGAGCTGCAACGCAAGAAGGAATCCCTACAACCGGACTATAAGGCACCTTCGCTACTTCCGGCTGATTACATTCGATTTTTGCAAGACGAGCACTCAAATCATTTAAAGCTGCACCAAGAGGAGCCGTTGCCTGTCCGACGATCTGAGAGGTCATGGCAGAACTTTTAAATGTGCTATTCTCCTCACGAAGTTTATCAATCTTGTTCTGCATTTCGCGCATTTCAGCCGCACGCTGGCCGGCAAGAATCTGTTGTGTGCTATCCTTGATGGAATTTTGCAGATCACAAGTCTGACGTTGAGTTTCATATGCAACAGAAGCAAAGCCTCTTTCCTGACCAGTCGCAACACCGTTAATGGCATTTTGCAATGTGTTCGTTTGCTGACAGATCGCCAGACGGTTTTCGCAGCAGCATGAAGCAATCTGTTGAGCGATCTGACAGTTACCCTGCTGGATAGCATTGATAATCTGCATTGAGCTTTGACCAACCTGATTTCCTACCTGTTGTACCTGTGACATCACCCCATTGATAGCATTCTGAACCTGACCGATTGAACAGTTTAAATTAGTAGCCAGATTGTTGATTGCCTGTCCGTTCCCTTGAATTGCACTCATAAGTAACTCCCTTCCTGCATCGTTGTTAATTAAGTTAGGGATACCGGCTCCAGCAAATCCGCCACCGTTTCCGCCATCTCCATTATTTCCCCAGCCATTGCGTCCAAACAATGGGAACAGGAAGAACAGGAAGATTATCCAAAGGAACCATGATCCATCTCCGCCAAATCCGCTGTTGTTCTTTCCTTGCATAGCAACCAACAAGTTCGGATCAATACCTTTCTGTTGCAATAGTGGAGCAAGCATAGCCATCATTCCACTACCACCACCGTTCCCGCCTGACTCCGGGAAAACGTAAGTCTTTGTTTCACTCATATTAATATACAATTATAACACGGTCAATATTAACCGCACCACAAAAGTATATAATAGGAACTGCGTAAATCAGAGCTCATTTTCAAGCGATTTGCGAATATTTTGCAGATATATTGCAATCATTTTGTTTGCCAGTTTACGGCTTTCGAAAGTAGATATAAGGTAACGGATACTAGCGGATGTCTTGTGAAGAAAAGTCGCTATTTGTTCAGGGTATAGCCCGTATTCAGTGAGGAAGAATACTACAATAGAACGGGCGTCAACAACTTCAGTAACTTTACTTGATGAAAGGATCAATTCAGTAGAAACTTCAGTTTCTTTTCCAACAATATTTAGAATCTCGGCAAAAATCTCTGACTTACACATAGTAATTTAATTTTTTATTGTACTTTTGCCCTTGCCAATCAAACTTACGGTTATTGAAAGAACAAAAGCATGTATAGAAATGTTAAGGACATTATACCCCTGGCACTATCTATGCATGCTTTTGTATGTTTAAAAGTTTGATTGGCGTCAACTTTAATGTGTCGGGGGTTATTTTTACTCTATCCCCCAAAGAGTCACGTTTGTTAATGATGTTTCCTATGCCAGCTTTCTACCACCGGCAAATCAGAATATTATTTCATATTATCCTCCTTTCCTTTTCCGTTTAACAATGATATATCCTACAATTATAACAACATTCAGCGCAACTAACGCCCAGACTATCCCCCCTATCTGCTGGGGAATGGTAGTTTCATCTTTTTGCTTATCTTCTTCCTTCCTTTCCTGAACAGCTGCCTTTATATTATCATTCACAACAGCAGACTGATTCAAGCTCGTAGATTTATCCTCCTGCTTCTGTTTGTTGCTTTCCCGCTTTTTGGTTTTCTTTGTCTCGGACTTGACAGGAGGTCTACCCGTTCCTGGATCGGTTGGCTTATCTGTATCATAAACGGTTGTCACTTCTTCAACCGTTTCGGCTACATTCTCGTTCTCTGTCTTATTCACTTGCTCACTGGCAGAAGTGGTGTCTTTTCTCTGATGGTTGCCGATAGATTCAATGGATGTTTTCTGTTTCATACTTGATTTGTGACTACCACAGGAACACATTGCCGACACTAGCAAAACGACAAATATCAACCGTTTCATAATACCCCCTCTTGTGGAACCGTCCACTCAGGACCGCTCAATATACTCCTTAGCTCGGACGAATCATGCCGGTACGAGATCATAGCATCTTCTTCTCTCAAGACGGGATCGATATAATCTTCATGCAGGATAACTTTCAACCCGTCAACTGATCTTCTTGCTTGTGCCGGGACCACAACACCGTGATTCAGGCACCATTCTACTGTTACAATTACGTATTTCATAACTTTCTTATTAATTTTAAGGGAATATTTGTTTGTTCTCCGGAAAGCTTTTTGTGACATTCTTATCGTAGAGGACTTCTATCTCAATAGGCTTGTCGATTGCGATTTGAGCCATTATTCCTAAATTATAAATCCCATCACTCAATGAAATTGCCGGTATATCGTAAACTCCATCTTTAGATATAGGATAAGTCCAAGGGTCTTTAGTTGAATCAATCATCATTCCCATTAATCCAACTGCCCAATTACCCTCACCAACGCTATACTGATTAAGTCCTGTGACTTTTATTTTGTAAGACGGTACTTCAATCGGCTCTCCGGTATCTGCTTCGGGATTCATAGCTACCGCAATAGCACCATTAAAGGTTTCAGTTGTGCTATCTACAACAATTTTATTTGTTGTAACTTTGCCAGTAGCAAAATCTGGATAATCAACGGCTTTATAGGCAAAGTTATCAAAGTTCAATGCGAACACTGGATTTGGAGTGTCATATTGCATGACGTTGATTTCTTTCTGAATTTCTTCAGCGGTGAGAACATTTTGATATATGGCAACAGAATATATAGCTACATTACTATATTCCATTGGACGATATGAAATACTACTTAATTTACAACCTAATGTAAGAGGAGTTGCAGCGTTTCTATCCATATTAAATATTCCAACACTATATTCTCCATAATTTTTATATGTTGTAAAATTGCTGTAAAGTACACCAGAAGTATCATATTGTAAAGCTACTTCATCTGTATGAATATTTAATATAGAATTAACAATATTGGGTTTTATATTAATAGTTTTAAATTTTATAATTATAGTACGCACCTTATATCCTACCTTATCAAGTTTCAGATAATCGTCAACACCATCCGTAACAATAGCTCCTTCATATAGAGGAATTTGCTCAATAGTTACATTCTTAGTTAAGGCATTTTGTACAATGAAACCAACATTGTAAGATGTAGTATTAACCACACTCTCAGGTAAATCATATTCTCCATCCGAAGGAATTGCCATTAAGACTCTTGCTCCATCATTAGTAGGTGAATACCCATAAGCAAGTTGGTTGTTGGCTGTAAGTCCTGTTACTCTTACTCTTGTAGTATTTAAATGACTATTCCCATATTTTGAAAGTATCCAATTATTGGCCGGAACAAAATTCATTATCGTAATAGAATGATCATCCGTTACGAATACATTCTGCGCTTTATTATAAGTTAGGTAATTCTCCTTAAATAACCCATAACCACTGCCTAAGCTCCAACCGAAGTTATACGCGGTCAATATTCCACCTTTTATTCCCTTGATAGTATTCCTATATTTATCGGAGTTGATCTTACCTTTAAAGCTCCAATAATCTACAAGGGACGGGTGAAAAGGAGAAGTTTGCCCTCCCTTTGAAGCTGATCCAAGACGTATCCCCCTAACCTGAGACGTGTTAATACCAACGCGGTTAATCTTTACCTGATTGATTGAAACTTTCATTCCGATACAAGAATTTTAGCCAAAGTAGGCTGTGAGATAGACTGCACTTTGATATACATGCCCGGGATCACTCCTGTAATAGCAACATCCATTGTGCTACCCACATAGTTGTATGATCCGAAAGGAACATAATTCCCATTCGTCATACTCTGAAACAGAGAGACACCATTTCTTTCCTTATCTTCACTTGCAAATTCAAGATGAAGGCCTGCATCCGATTGAAGTTGCACAGGGTCCGATACATAAGCTTCACCCTGTTTGCTGAAAGTTAAATCTGTTAGAGCCATGTTACTTTGAATTTAAATAGTTAATAATACCTTCTATGTGAATATTTGCCACAGTCCGCTTGCCCTCAGCCGACAATAAGAACTCCACGTCTTCCTTGTTGTCCTGGAAGAAGTTCTCTGTCAATACAGCAGGGCAGTTCGTATCCCGGCAAATAGCCAAGTTCTGCACCCAATAGTCCACATCCGAAGTCTGTTTGCGTACTGTCACACATTTACTTATTGCTGCTTGTGCCAGGGAAGAAGCCAGCCTTTTGCTATTAAAAGAAGCATTATCACTGACATATACACCCCATCCCCGGGCATTCATCCAACTTGTCCCGTTACCGGCCGCATTGCAATGAATGGATACCAGAATAGCGTTCTTTTGAGAATCGCGATAAATATTATTAGCACGTTTGCAACGCTCAGACAATGGAACATCCACGTCCTCCTTCACAATGCGTTCCGCGTCAACACCATGCTTTCTCAGCCCGAAAACGACCATATCCGCTATCTCTCTGGAATAAGCCCACTCACGCAACCTTCCGTCCGGTGAACACTTTCCCGGTGTATTCTCGCCATGTCCATTGTCAATTAGAACTTTCATACTCTTTCCTCCTTATTTTCTTTTCCTCTTTATTTATTTAATATTAACTTTGCGAAAAATTAGATTTTTATGGATATATCTGAATTAATTAAAAGCTATAATACAGAACAGAAAAATGTTTTTACTGGCTTTTGCATACAACTTCCATTGATTTTCACTATACTATATCTATATATTCCTCAATTCAATAATTTAGATATCTATTTGCAAATTATATTTTCTGCTACGGCTTCCATTTTATCTATATATTATTCATTTGCAATGCTCTGCTTATGCTCTGTATTAGCAAAACGTAGATATAAACTTGAAATCTTAATACTCATATGTCCAATGTTAGCTGCATCATTTTACCTTATACGTTCACCGGAAAACTATACACTTGGACACGAATATGCTTTATCAACCTTTCTTAGGTCCTCTGCTATTACTTATACCCCTATTGCCATTATCGGTTTTATCATTCGTAAATGCAAAGAATATGACATAAAGCATAAAGGGAATTAGATATACTAAATTTAAATTCATTTCTTGTCCTCCTCCTTTTTAGTTATCACCTCTTTTAAATCTTCTTTCTCTATCTTGAATACCTTTTTAGCAAATAACCCAATAGCTACTATCAGATTAAAATCATAGCCCTTGGGCTTAAGAATATTCGATATGATAGAGCAACCTTCGATAAAGCAGACAGATAAGCAAGCAAATATATCAATGTTATATCTTCCACCACTGGCCTCGTTTATCATCACCACCATGATTACAAAGCTAAAATAGGTAACCATCTTACCCATTGTAGCCCGCCAAGCCCTACTAAACCTCACGCGCTCACCCATCAACAAGCTCTTCCTGCATCCCGTAGCCAAATCACACAGTATTACAAAGAACATAGTGATCAACCATGGGATCATGTGCTCTATAGCTTCCATTACGAAACTTCCGGCTACAGGAGCAAACAGACCAGAAGAGAATTGATGTATTGATTTGTCTTGCATATTTGTCTTTTTAAATAATAATACTACATTTGTAATCAGATTACATAATTAAATTAAAATTAGATAAATGCGTGAGCCTATCTTGCCTGTGAAGGTGAGGTGGGCTTTTTTATGCTATGACTTATCACTAGTGATCTGGTCAATGATCTTACGGATATCAGACATATAACATTCAAAGTCATTCGTGTAGATAAAACTAACAGTAGTTATCTGCGGAGTTGGAACAGGGTCAAATCGGACCTCTCCCAACTTCATCTCTCTGATCTCTTCATGTGTGCCATCTCCGTCGGCGTTCGGTACCGTTTCTGTTGCATTATCGGTTACACCGACAAATATCGACTGTTTGTTACCATTGATTGAAGTATATCTGATCGAATACTTAACGGTCGGAATACTTAAAGAAGTTCCTTCAAAGCTATTTACTTCTGTTGTACCAGTAGCTACAATTTTAATCTCTTCGTTCATAACATTTTAATTTTAAGTTTATAATAAATTTATTCTTTGTTCTGATTCAATGCTGAATCCAGCAATTTGAAGAGGGGAAACTTTACATAAGCATAGAAAATCTGATCTGATAATCCTCTAATCAAATCAACGTTAGATTCATCTACTTCAACTTCACCTTCAAAATATATTTTCCGGCCTAAATCCCGTTCCTGGATATCACGCGCATTGAAATAAATAGCATTACCTAAGTCCTTGCTTACATCTTTGTAATCAATCACTCTCTCCGTACCGACAATGTTGCCCTCAGAGTCTCTCTTCTCAACCTCTTTCATCAAGACATTTCCTTCGATATCGTTAACCACGATCTTTCTAAAATCTATTTTCATACTCTATATATTTTGATTTAATAATTATCTCTTTACTTACCAGACATTACGACCTACTAAATACAAGTAGAAATTTACGTTTCTATCTCCTTGGTTAGCATCGACCAAATGCACTTCAAGGTAAGTGCTAGTAATACTCTTTACCATGCCAAAACACCATCCATTGTCATCTGAGGCCTGTATAATCGCCGAATATTTTGTGTGACCTAAATTATGATAGATACGGTACCTTCCGGTTGATATATTACTTACTGTACCAACTGTACAACCATTCCCCCAAAATTGGTTACCAGTACCACCAGCATACACATAAACACCGCAAAGAATACCAGGAGCGTTCCATGACTCAGAATTACGTTGGCCAAACAGATGCGATCCATGACTCTGTATTGCATGTCCACCCTCAGAGTTTGCGATGATTCTCAAAGCCTTTCCCCCTTGTCCGTATGTAGACAGAGAGAGACAGTCTTGGTTGTCATTACGAATCTCCATCAATGGGTAACTTCCTACTGTAGCTGCACCTCCATACTGATTTATACGCAAGAAGCGATAGCCGTTGATTTCAAGCTGTATCTTAGCGTCTGCTATGTTACGGGAATATATGGCGTTGTCTTTGATCTCCCAGCCACCAAGGTAAGAGCCATTCGTTACCGTAAGATTTCCAGTAGTAATTCGACCAGCCGCTAAGGCATTGGTAACGATTGCGGTTGCATCTATCAAGTTCGTTCGAATCAATCCACCATTGATAATTGTTTTACCCTGAGTAGCATACGAAGCCATTTGGTCATACGAAGAGTATCCGAGTTTCGTTGCGAAATCATTCTGCAAGTTACGCATAGCGGTAGCGTCCAAGAATCCCTGCGGTCCTTGAGGTCCTTGTGGACCAGTGTCTCCCTTATCTCCTTTAGGCCCCTGAGATCCCTGTGGTCCCTGGGGACCAATAGGACCAATAGATCCGGTAGCACCAGTAGCACCGGTAGGTCCAGTTGGACCTTGGGGACCCTGCGGGCCTTGTGGTCCTGTATTACCCTTGAAATTTTGCTGCTCGGATGCCGACAAGCCGGAAAAAGTAACCATGCCTGCAATACTGATATCTTTCCCGAATATATTGATAGCACCCGGCTTAATAGTGATTCCCGTTTTTAATTCATCCTTTGTAGGAGTGTCATCAATAGAGCCGGCGTCATAAACCGTAGCAAAGGCAAGGTACCAGACGACAGGAAGGTTCCCATTGCCTCCTGTCAAATAGAAGTAATTGGTAGAATAGAATGTACCACTTGAACCGCACTTGACATAATACGCATATTCTTCCCAGTCACCGGTTCCAACATTGTTGGTGAGCCATTTTGATGTACCACCGTTACCTATGGCATTTGAACCCCATTCAATTGCTAGACCTGCGGGAATCCATGCGATAAACCGGGTAATAAATACAGCGTTTGCACGTGATTTAGTGCTAAAAGTAAACCCACCTAAACCCGGTTCTACAGCCCCAGACGTCGTAATTTTAATTTTATATCCGGATTGATTAGGCAAATTAATATCTGCCGCTCTTTCAACTGCAACCATACCATTACCACTATTATTGTAGTCTCTAATGCTATTCATCCCGCTTCTAAACTCCGGATCGCGATTCAACATCTTCCCCTTACTCATAGCAAGGGCAATCAAACGTGCATTGCCCGATACCGTTGACACAAGGTTGATATCCGTTTTGGTCTGAGAAATCTCAGTGCCCTGATTGGATACAACCTGTCCGAGAGCGTCAAAATCGGTTTGGGAGACTTTGCTTTCAATTAACCCTTTCGTAACTTTTATCTCTGAGTCGGTGTAGGTCTTGGCAATGTAGTTAAGATCTTCGGGAGCTGGGCTCCAGGTTACAGGAGTGTTGGTTTCAAATACGCCAATACGCATGCGTACGTTTACTCCTGTTCCATAACTACCAATTATTCTACTTATAGACTTATTAGATAATAAGAAATTATTCTCTATGTGATCGTTAAATACTGATATATCAGAAGAAGAACCATCCGTATAAATCACTCTAAAAAAAACAGCTCTCGTGTCACTTGGAATAGTTTCCTGTGGTGTAAAATGGTCTACAAATATATAATATCTTTTGTCAGAGGAATAAGTTAACCCAAACATATCCTTATTAACCAAAAGCGATTCTTTATGCAAAACAGGTGCATCAATTAACATTGTTCCGTCTTCTTTGTAGTCTGAAGCATAAGTAAATCCCGCATCAGTAATACGTTTAAAAGAGCATAAGTTCTTAATACCTGCAACTCGCTCGCTTGCAGCAGGAATCCACTGCGTTACTCCTATGTTACCATCAGTAAGAACAGCCCAATGCACTTTTGAACCGAAAGTTCCGTTCGGAAATTGAAAGAAAGACAAATCTTCACCCGGCTTATATCCTTTCATGGTCACTTTTGTGCTTTCTACAACTCTTTCTCCCTTAGTTGTGAGATTTGCTATCATGTTTGTACCAGCATTAGAGTAAACACCTATATTGGTATTACCACTCCCAATAGTGTAGCATACGGTCAAAGTGTATTCCTTGCCATCAACCACAGGAGTATCATAATGATAAGCTGCAAACCTATAAGATAGATTTGCTTTCTCTGTATAGGCACCATTTAATAAATTGACATCAGCAACTTTCACCTTACTAACCTCACCCTTCACAGCCAACGTAATCTGTCCGGGCAAAGCCTCCATAATCGTGTCAGTCTCAATCTTAACCTTTTCCCCTACGTACGAATATGAAGCAGAATTGATAGCGTCTATAATTACCCTCTGCTGATCATAATAAGCCTGTTGAAGAGTCTTGAATGAAGCACTGACCGGTATATTTTCAGGCTCACTTGCCGAATGTGTCTCAAGCACATGATAGTAATCGTTGAAAGCATTCCGATAAGCAACGGTATCAATCCCATACCGGGACGCGTTAGCAAGGATGGAATCTCTCTCCGCTTTCAAAGCCTCCATCTCCTGTTTTAAAGCAGTCTTCTCTGTCGGGGATATAACACCATCATCTGCCCAAGTGTTTAATCTGTCCTGAGCAGCTTTTGCATCGGTTTTGGCGATGTCTATTTCCTTGTTGGTTGACTCAAACTCCTGTTCGATGGTCTTTCCGTTGCGAAGGATGAAGATGCCTTTTAGGAAAGCGTTGATAGAGTATATACCATATCCTGAAGGTTGATAACTTGCGGGAAAATCAGTATCCGTAATGCCTCCTAAATATCCTATTCTCGTTTTCAACTTCCCTTCAAACGTCTTTGAATTAACCCCATCCAATATATCGATCACAGGATGACCGTTGGCGACCGGCTGGACAACAGGAGCAAAATAAGCGTTAGGCGTAGATATATCGACAATCACATTTTTACCGTCATTGAAAATCCGGCCGGCTTCTCCGTTTTGCTCTGAACCGGCAAACAGTTCCGGGGTGCTTATCTGGGCACCGTCCTTAAAAGTCAATACATAGCCTTTAGTAGTGTAAGCATACACCACACCGCTAACTAAGGCGCTATTAGAGACAGTCCCTATTGTCTTACCTCCTAAATCATATTCCTTCTTCGTTATACTTCCATTTTCAATAGAATAGTAGCTCTTTGAAGTAAACACAAGGAAGCAACCGGATTTGTAGCAGATGGCATCAGTCATGGTATCATCTATGTCATATACGGAGAACTGAGAATCCTTAAGATTCCTAACTTCCAAAGACAGTCTGTCTGAAGATAACATATAATTTCCACTGATACGCATAGCCTTTGTATAGACCATATCCTCTTTATACAGGGTGACAGTTCCGGACTTGTCTATGGCAAACTTGACCATATAATCCCTGCTGCTTTTACTTCCACGCCAACCGATGTAGAAATGATCATCGTCAAAACCCATGTTTCCTTTTTCATAGGTGTAGAAGTTAACGCCGGCATCCAAATCGCTTACAGCCATGGCACCGGTAAACAAGTTGTTGATGTCGGAAGAATATCCTATCGCCGATAATGTCTCGGTCGAGTAAATATCAGCTACATAGACATACCCGCCATTCCAGTAGAACAAATCCTGCAATAGGGTAAATTCATAAGGTGTAGCGTTTAGTTTCGTCCATACGGGAGAAGTGAGTAAAGCTGACTTGTAGAAATTAAGGCTGGCTGTACTAAAGTCAGCCGCAACTATCAAGTCCGACTTAAAATACTTTCCATCTGCTGTACCGGCATATATAGTGTGAATAGTCTGCGTTTCATCCTCTACAGTAGCCGGCAAAGACGAATATTCACCCAAACCTTCATTCTGTGGGCTGCCTTCCTCGGCAGATAAATAAATCAAGCTCTGTCGGGCCACATTCTGAGTGTTGCCCATTTGTACCAATTCGTCATCCTGCTTAGGAACAACGTCATTAAACTCACTTTTCAGAATCCAAACCTTAGATCCTTCTGCACGATCAATCTCTACCCAATAGTATTCTACTTCGTTTCCGCTAAATACTTGGTGTCTTACAAGGTCATGCGCTTGAAATGTTGGCTGATCGTCACCGAAGTCGAGGACGTAATACTCGCCATCTTCCGTCACCTCTACAACCTTACTGTTGCTCTGGCTGATCACCAAGGCACCGTTAACCGAACGTATTTTCTGAATGATCAGTTCAAATACCTTCATCATCTTGCGGACGGTAACGATGTCACATTCCAAAGTCCAGTTACCGGCTTCGTCCTTATAAAGTTTAGCACCTTCTCCTGTAAATCCCGGAATAAACTTCGGAGAAGAGATGTATTCTTTCAATATAGCTGCGGCAGCGTTTAATATGCCATCCTCAGAGAGAGAAGCGGTAGGCTCTGCCTGAGATTGGTCCCAACCGGTTTCAATGCCACCACGGATGGTAAGTTTGTAGGGGGTGGTGTCGTTTTGGTCTTTCCGGAGAAATGTCTCCAAAGAACGAAGGGAAGATAAAGCATTACGATCAGTAAGCCTCGTTTTATCATATCGTCCGACAATATAAACACTTCCGGTACCGGAACCAGTAAAAGCCTCTCCTTTATATGTCAATGCTTCGACTTTACTTTCAATCTCTCCGATACGAGAATATTTAGTCGATTGCCCCACCGTATAAGTCACTTCATATTTCTTATCCAGTGCCTTTTCAAAGCCATATATACGAGATTGCCGGCTCTTTATTGCATAAGCCGGATTGATAATATTGACACGGTCTCCTATCTCCAAATCGATAACGCGTCCTCCATCGAATCCACCCACTTTTATCGGGTCCATGACGCATGTATAGACAGACGGGTCTATTTTACTCTTTTCTACGTAGCGTTTTGTCTTTTCAAGCAATTCCTTTTCGGCATCAGGAATCATGGACACAGAAACAAATTTTGTATCATATCCATACAAGACATAAGTGTTCCCATTCTCAGGGATTAACGGGGCAGACGGAAGCTCGCGGCCGTAATCTTCATTCCTTACGATCTCCCATAACTGGGCAGCGGAGTTCCATGATCCGTCACTGTTCTTTTCATCCACGGCACCCGGATTAAAGGTAACAGCGAAGTCCATACCGTTTAAAGGACCTGACTGAAATACAATTCTTAACTCCTGACCGGGGATAATATACTCTTTTGAAAAAGTTATGCCGGAATCCCTGAAACGGTAGGCATTCCATTTGACTTCCGTTGTGGTACCATCTTCATTCTCAATCTTGTCTGTGTATTCCTTAGTGGTCACGTCTGACATGGTACCTATACGTTTTGGGTACACGTCCTCAAATACAACGACTTCTTCAACAGCTTCTTCCGTAGACATATCCGGAAAAGCGTCAACATAAGGAGTACCCTCGGGAAGCATCAATCTCCTTTGGACTACTCCGTCGACCACAACACCGGTTATATCCGGACGATAATTAGTAGGAAGATTACGGGTAGAACCGAAAGCATAAACACGGGTAGCATAATTATCGTTGCTTTCTGAACGAGACATTTCGGAAACAAGCCCATTCAGTTCAAAGTCTACCGCTGTGTTATACTCACATCTACCCAGATGAATCACATGATCAACTATCCACCATTCAGCGTCCCATGTTTCCGCTATTTTGGTCAAAGCATCAATGATATTCGTATTATCGTACTGGATCAGCTTAGCAGACTTTTCTACTGTGCTGTCAATAGAGAAAGTATATTCTACTCCTGAGTTGTATGTGTAACCTAAAGATTTTAAGTTAGAGACCACTATCGATAGATGTGCATCCGGAGTACGGGTAAGATTCCATGAAGCTTCGCGGTTACCACCTTGACGATCATAGAACAATATCTTATTCTTCCACTTATAGTATTCTGCGTCAAGTCGGAGTTCATAATCATAGCCGCCTGTTGAAGTGTTGTACTTCGGGAATACAAGGTCAACAATTTCAAATCGTCCAAATTCTGTGTCGCAATAATCTCCTTTCTCAAAAAGAACCGGTTGGTAGACGCTGAAATAAAGAAGGATATAATCTTCTTTCATCAAAGTCTTACGGTATACAGAACCGGTCTTTATTCCTGTAGAAAAACGTATTTTGCCAGTTATGTCTTTAATGCTAATCATATTGGTTTTTGTGCGCCTTCACACAATGCTTTTATTGAATGCAAATATAACAAAAGTGACATTGAAACAATCACTTTATAATTAAAATTATGTTATAGACCTATCTGTCGGATTAGGTTCTACTAATTTCAATGAAAATTTAGCGATTCCCCTCATGAACTGTGTGAACTGATTACATGACAAATAAATAGTTTTATATACAATACTGGGTTGATATTTGCTTTTGATATGCAATACCCCAGTAGCAAGTTCTTCACAGAAAGAGTTGTACCGTGAAAAAAATTGCTCCTCATTTTTAGCTGTAAGATTAAATGTTAATGTAATATTCCGTTCATCAATTTTAGGATTTGATGTTATAACCCTCTTGCCGTGCTCCAAACGAGATTTGTTTTCTATAAAATCTTTCATTGGAGGTGGCGTCATCAATGATGATAAAGAAGAAGTATCCATACTTATACCCCATGTAGTATAAGCGTCTTTATTATTTATATAAAATTCTCCTGCTGCCATATTATAGTCTATCATTAAAAACAGTAATCATCCTATCAAATTTATCTCCAAAACCAAGCATCAGCTTTGTGTGTTTCACAATATCTTCTAAATAGCCATTCGTAATTACGTGTTGGCTAAGGATATTACTCAAGGTAACATTCCCTTCTGTTGAGATTGAAATTAAAGAGTTAACTCCAACAACAACATTTATCATTTGATTCTTAATCTCTTCCCCTGCCATCTGCAAAGCTGTGAAACGTCCGCTTAATTCTCCTGCATCTTCATGTGTCATTTCGGTACCAAACCCTCGTTTTGTAGAATCTTGAGAAGCGGAAGTATCGGAACTCCAACCAAGCAAATCCTTTAATTCATCACGTTCTTTAATGGCATCATTAACAATACTATTCCACTGTTCCTGCAGCTTCTTATATTCATCACTAGAGATACCGCCTTTATCTTCATTAGCCGAAGCAAACGCATCATACCATTCTTGCAACCGTTTTTCATATGTCTTTCCTAACATAGTAGAAAGGATAGCTTTTTGCATATAAGAAGTGAAATCATCAGCGAAATCCTTAGCCGAACTATCCATATTCATCAAAGTGTCTACAAAACTGTCAAACACGCTATCAAACGATACTTGAGTAAGCTGTTCTTTGACTTGATTCTGTATATCCTCTAATTTTTCGGAACCATTCACAATATCTTGTATATACTTTATAAAGTCTTCGTTGACAGTATTGAGGACAGAGACTAGCTTAGGGTCGGCAAGCACTTCTTTTAGTTGTTCTGCAGAAAGATTAAGCAATGACTCTGCATTCGTGACAGATTCACCGACAGCACCGGATATCCTATCCCAATCCTTTTTACTAAGTCTTTTTTCTATTCGTTTGCCTAAAGAACTTGATCCAATACTTGAGCCGCTTTGCCTTAATTCATTCAGAAGTTCATAATATCTCTGGGTCTGCTGCTTTATCAGGGTTTCGGCCTCTTTCCCAACTTTATACGCTTCATCCCCATAAGACATATCAATATACTCTTTCTTCTTATTAATTAGTTCATCCCACACAGAATTAAGGACTTCGTACTGGGACTTCATTTCATTGTAGCGGGAATAATCAGCACCAAACAAACCATCCAAGGCCTTTACAACAGATGAAATACCAGATACTGCGCTCATGGCACCACCTACAATATCGCCAGACATTATCTGTCCAACCCCCATAGCTGTTTGGCCAACTCCCCCTAATGCATCAGAAATACCAGCTATTTTATTACCAAGATCGTCGTTGCCAAATATTGTACCAAGATCCTGACCAAACTGAGATATAGCAGGAGTAAATTGAACAATAGCACTTCCGATCCCTGCAATTCCTCGAGCAATATTTTCCTTACCTCCTTTCGCTATTTCACCTGCCGCTTCCTTTACTTGCTTTTTGAAAAGTGCAAAAGGACTCTTTGCCCCAAGTTCCTCTTTTAAACGCCCAATGGCATTTCTTAGTGCCTCTGTTTGCTCGGTTGAAAGTTCCAAATTTTGAAGAGTATTGTCAGTTATACCAAGACCTAAAATATCCTTCTTTGAAACTGTCTTTCCACCAATTTGAGCATTTCCCTGTTCATCCTTAACGGCAGCGAGGTATTGCATCAATAATTCGGCTTTTTCAATGATGGTCTGAATCTCGTTCACACTCTTTTGGGAAGCATCAGCAAAGAGTTGTCCCATTAAAGTCGTACTATTCTTCACAGAGTTGTCAAAATCATCAAGCGCATTAGCTTTCTCTTTCATCAAGATAGCTACATCGCCTGCCGTTCCTGCCTCCTTTATGGCCTTATCATATTTCTCAATAATGGCCAGCCTTTTCTGTTGATAGTTGCCAAACTTAATAAGATATTCATTCCAAGACTCCTCCTGTTCGCGTATCTTATCATCAAGTTGCTTTTTGGACGTGTTCCCTATAATGGTATCCCAGATAGAGCTAATCTTCCCTGTATCCACCTTAGAAGAATCAAAAGTCTTTTTCTGATATTTGTTATTCTCTTTGGCCTTCAACTCTTCCTGAGCATCAAAAATTTCTTTCTCAGCTTGAATTACAGCCTGAATCATATCTTGTTTTTGTCTTTCCAGTGATTGGATCTCTTTCCGGTTATCCAATTCCTTCTGCATACGCTTCTTCTCAGCTCCATCAACCATGGCATTGATCTCAGACTGTGAAATTTCCATTTCCATATCTTCAGCCTGCCTTTTACGCTGGATTGCCTGTTTACGCCCTATTTCAGAGATTTTTTCATTTTGGGAGCGAATGCCTTCTTCCTGCTTGCGAAGCTTGTCATCAGCAGATTCTTGTTTGGAAGAGGTGTCATAAGCCTTTAATTCTTTTTCGGCTTCTTTTAGCTTCTTGACATTATCCTTGTAATTCTTTACTACGATAGTATCTATTCCCTTAAAATTACCAGCATCCAACAATCTCTTTTGAGAAGACGCAATAGATTCTAAGGCTTTTTCAGCTTCTTTTTTCTGATTCTCCCAATATTCTTTGTTTTGTACAGATGGAGCATTTTTAGCTTTTTTCGATTCTTCTTTGGCTTCCTCAAAAGCCTTAAGGGCCTCTTGATATATTCCCAATTCTTTTTCAGCAGCAGCTAAATCTTCTTTTAATGCCCCAGTATACCCACCAGCATTTTGAGTTTTTATTAAACTACTCCTTAGTCCCTGTATTTTTTGTTGAGACATTACAACCTTTGTTTTTAGCCCAATACGTTGCTGTCTTAGGAGTTCATCAGTCTCAAGTTTTATAAGTTCAGCATTTGTTTTCCGTTTAGCTGCTTCCCAATCCATATCTTTAAAAACTTCTGGCATTAAACGCTGAAGTTTACGATATGCAATGAAACGCTCTTCTATAGATTTAGATTCATCACTTAAAATATTAGAGAGTTGACTTGCTTTATTTTTCAACTCTTCATAATGATTATTTTGTGCCTCAAGTGCATCGTTCGTTTTACGGATTGCTTGTTCCGTATCACTTTCTGCTGTAGCAAATTTATATATACCATAAACCAATCCTGCAATAGATGCAGCAACCAATATATAAGGATTTTTAAGCATGGATAAATTTAAAGCATCTTGAGCTTTCTTCGTAAGCACTAACCACCCATAATGAATAGCTTCTTTCGCCGTTAAAGCAGTTATGCCGGAGGCTTGCAAAGCCTGCAATGCAGTGGTAGCCATAAGGGCTGTACGGTATACTCCATAAGTTCCTACTATTTCTAATAAAAGAGCTCCTACCTTTTCGTAGTTTTCAACCAGATAAGAAACCCCAGACAAAGCATCATTGATAATACCTTCATTGGCTTTACCAATTTCATTGAACATAGTAGCAATTGCATCTTCAATATTTGAAATCTGACCAGTAATCGTTTTAGATTGTTCCTGCATCAAGTTGAAAAACATTCCACCTTCATTTGTAAGATTCTGGATAACTTTCTGCACTTCAGGAAAACCAACCTTCCCTGCTTCAACCAAACCTTTTACTTCCCCTTCAGCGACACCAAATACTTTTGCTAATTCGCGAATCATAGGGATACCACGGCCAGTAAATTGGTTTAAATCCGCCGTGTATAATCGTCCTTGCGTCATGGTAGTACCGTACAAATACACAATATCACCAAGCGGTTGAGAAAGGCCTGCCGCTATATTCCCAAGACGTATCAAATCATCATTGACATTCTCAACGTTTTCTCCGTAAGCAAGAAGCTGTTTGGCTCCATTTGCAACTCCTTGCAAATCAAATGGTGTAGTAGCAGCTGTTTTGACCAACTGTTGCATAAGAGCATTAGCTTTATCTTCGCTACCAAGCATTGTCTTAAATGCAACTTCCAATTGTTGAAACTCGCCGCGAACATGTGCTATATTTGAAATTAATTCTTTCGCAGTGAAACCAACTCCGAATGCGGCAGCAGCTTTAGTCATACGGTTAAATAAATCTTCTATACCTAACCCACTTTGTTCTATTTGTCGGGATGTGTTTTTTACTCCATTCTCACACTCATGAAGTTTACGTATAAAGTTGGAGTTGTCACCGGTTATGTCGAAGTGTAATCCAGCCATAAGTCTTTTCGATAGAAATAGTTCCGTGCAACATCACACGGCATTGCAAAGATAATAAAAGTGACGTATTAAATGCCACATAGATAGCAAAAACATATTTAATAGATTATTTTTTTATCTTTAATTTTGTTTATATTGTTATATAAAATATATTTGTGCATATATTATTATATAACAATAAAAGCATGGACTTTAAAGATCAAATCTTACAACTTGCAGAACGTATCCAAAAGCAAAAGGATAGTATAGCTACAGAAGAGGCTACGAAAACAGCATTTATTATGCCTATGATCGCTGCTTTAGGCTACGATGTATTTAATCCTTTTGAAGTCATTCCAGAACTTGATTGCGACCTTATAAAGAAGAAGGGAGAAAAGATTGACTACGCCATAATGAAGGACGAAAGCCCAATAATACTCATAGAATGCAAACACTGCAAACAGGACTTAAACTTGCATGACACGCAACTACAGAAGTATTTTGTTGCATCAAAAGCACGATTTGGGGTACTTACCAATGGGATAGAATACCGCTTTTATACAGACTTGGAGAAAATCAACATCATGGATGAAAAGCCGTTTCTTATTGTAGATATGCTTGAGTTATCAGAGGCGGATATAGAACAGCTAAAAAAGTTTCATAAATCATATTACAACGAAGAGGATGTTCTTAGTACGGCAAATGAACTTAAATACACAACAGAGATAAAGTCTATACTAAACAACGAGTTTTCATCGCCAACACCTGAATTTGTACGATTCTTCGCCCGCCAAGCATACACTTCCGGGCAAATCACATCCAAGGTTATAGACATGTTCACTCCACTTGTAAAGAAGTCTATTTCATCAATTATCAATGACATCATTTCAGATAGGCTAAACACAGCCATAAAGAATGGCGAGCAGACATCTGATACACTCCAAATGCCAGACAATACATCCATAAATACTTCCACAGAAAATACAGAAGAGAAACTTCCGGACGGAGTTGTATACATGGATAAAGAATCCGGTGTTGTAACGACGCAAGAAGAATTGGATGCTTACAATATCGTAAGAAGTATTTTAAGAAAAAGCGTGGATGTGGCACGTATAACCTATAGAGACTACAAGAGCTACTTCGTCGTGAACCTTGATAACAGCCAGTGGTTTTGGATATGCCGTATCTCTATTGGAGCAAGAAAGAAACAGATAGGAATACCATTAGATAACTATAAGAGTTGCGAATGGATTCAGATTGACAGTATAGACGATATATTTAAATATGCAGGAAAACTAGAAGAATCACTTAAAATGGCAATAAGGGAATAACAACAGACAACTTATGAGAAAAAATTTATTCTTTATAATAGCAATAATTATATTTACAAGTTGTAGTTCAAACGACAATCTTGTTAATGAACCAGATCAGCCGCAATATAAAATAGACAGTGCTATCCTAGTAGATGATTTAAAACTACAAGCCTATATCTTTGAAGGAGATTACTATATAGAGGCTATTGATGAATCAGGGAACAAGGTATTTACTATCAAAGATAAAGCAGAGAATTACACCCATGATCTTGGCTTCGGAGATAAAAGAGAATATATAGTCAACGGGTGTTTTCTTCAAAGTGCCTTAAAAAAAGACGACTATTTCTATATATTGGTTAGCTTATACGCAAATATGGCTAACCACCCACATAAATTCATCTTGAAAATAAAAGATGGTAAGGTCCTTAAAAAAGAATATTTTGATAAAGAACATAATAATGGCTTTGAGGAAACTGTCTTCTATCCAGAAGCAATAGCAGATTGGTATGGAGAATATGTTGCCATTTATATAACCACAAGAACAGGAGGTTACGAAATTGGAGTATTGGATAGTGATTTAAAGCAGACAATTGGGAATAATGCTACAGGTGCCGAAGGATGGATTAAAGAAATTGAAAGAAATAATTACTTGCCTATATCTTACAGTAATATGGTATATATCTATGACAATATGGTTATGTGTGTCGACCTTTCAATGTATATATATGATGAATATCTAATTTGGCAGGTACCCATCACCGATGAAGAGATAAGAGTTAACCAATCCATATATTCATTAGATAAAGATAACGTAATATTAGACATTGAAGCCACTACCAAAGTAGGAGAAAAAAAGAAATACCATCTGATATTAAATAAGGATACTGGAGAAATAGTTTCCTAATTAGATGCTATATATGTTCTATTTTACCACCAATAAATCACGATGGTTACACAAAGCCTATCGTGATTTATTGCCCTTTATCTTTTATACTGTTCTATTTATCGCGTTTAGCACTATTAAGTTTGAGGCTTCTTTATGTTTACCTACTTCTCCCACTGTTTCAAATCTTGAAAAGTTATTTTGACGATTCTTATTAAGCGGCTCTGTATTCACGATACATGTTTGAAATAATAGCGTATATCTTATCCAAAATGTTATTCCTTTCCGCTATTTCGAGTTTTGTTTCTCCCTTGAACTTCTTCTTGTAGTTACCAATGGAAATGTGATACAGATAATATAGTTGCTCATATACTTTGTGCCAGACGTCCTGTTGCCTGGTATTGGTCGCTGAAGCATATTTGTTCACCAATTGTCGGATTTTATCACGAAGTGACAGTTCCGGAACCTTCTCGGATGAAACAGAAACAGCCAAAAGCAATTTGCCGTTTTCCTCCCTTTCCTGCTCCATCACATCAAGGCGTTTTTCGACATTATCAATACGCTTGCTTTGTTCAAGCAAAGCTTGTGCGGATTGAACAAGGATTTCAAGCTGAGACAATGGCTTCCTTTGCTCTTTTAGCGCTTTTTCCATCGCTTCAAAAGCATCGTAAAAATCAGATTTAAAATCAAAAGCCTTTTTGCCGGTAAATCCCATTGCTAAAAGAGTAAACCCTTTCCTATTCATAATATACATTTGATTCTCTTTGCCACTTGAATCAATGTATGTTGCAAGGGAAAATAGCTCGCCACATTTTTGTGGTGACTTCTCAAACATTTGATTTACTGCACGGAATACGCTGTCGTGTCTCTTTTCAAACTTTTCAGCCACTAATAGGCTATTGGTTAAAACTTGGTCATTCTGACCTTTGAAAACAAGTTCATTCATAAACTATAATTTAAAGTTATATTGTCAAGTATTTATAATCTAATAATTAACTTATCAAGTAAAAGTCTCACTCGGTTAAGGTGCTGAATGCTGCATAGTTTAGCCCTTAGAGGGTTTTACGCTCCTTGGCTATAGCAGCATTCAAACAGTCATCGCTCGTATAAAGTACGCCGTTTGTAGCTGGATGGCATTAACAAGTTACCATCTTCCCTGATTTTTCGCTTACTTGTCGCTGTGAAGGCACTCAGGTTTCGTTCGCCTCTCGATTTCTCACATCCTCGCAGTATCGAGTTTAGGAATACAACCCTCTGTCTCTCTGCTTATGCAGCCTACCGCCGATTGTATAACTGGCTTTAAATAGAAAGCCCCGTAATAGGTACGAGCTACTACGAGGCTATTCATATATAAACTCCGTACAGGAGAATACTGAATCAATGTCTGGTAACATCTCGTACTTGTTACAGATGCAAATATAGATATTTTTATCTGTATTCAATACAAAACAGATAAGAATTAACATATTTTAAAAATCACGTAGTGTTGACGTAGTGATCACGTAGTGATCACGGAATAATCAGTGATTAATCACGGAATAATACCGTATTATTTTCGAAGAAACTGGGGTTATTTCGGAAGAAACTGGGGTTATTTCGGAAGAAACTTGGGTTATTTCCGAAGAAACCCAGTTATTGCATACATTTATGTTGAATCAATCCCATTTCATTGCCTTAATCCTTGCCATATTTGCCGGATCATCAGCATTTATCACGTTGCGGTCTTTAGGTATATTAACTCGCTTACGTTCTTCGTCAGACAAATAGATAGACGTTATAGAATCGGCAAGAAGTAGTTGCAGATTGGCATAGCTTATTCCCCATACAACATATTCAAAAGTCCAGCCATAACGTTCACAAGCAGAACTTATTAGTGTACCGTATATACTTTTTCCACCGAAAACGAAAGAATTATTGTCTCTTTTAGCCTTCATCGCCTTTTCTTGCCACTCTTTTTCTTTGTCAATGCCTAAATGCTTAGTAAATTGAGATATATCCCCTTCGGAAAGGACCATCACAAGCAGTTGTGCCAAACTTTCATTATCAAGTTCTTTAATAAAAAAATCACATCTTTCCTGAATCACATCATTATCAAACAAATCTTTTTTCTTATTAATTGTGTGATAGGATAATATACGGCATACAATATTTTTCTTGTCTTGGCATAGCCTTAAAGCCTCCATGTATGGATTAGCGTGTACTATTTTTAGATTTATATTCAAGGAAGACATAAGGCGTGAAATAAGATATGTTTTACCAAGAGTAATAGGATAAAGATAGAACTTTCTTTTACCCACTTTAAATCCTCTCGGAACGCTCATTATTATATCAGCAATATCCGCGTCTATATCTTTTATAGTTTCTTTCATCATCAATTATTTTTTATCGGCTATCTTCACAGACAACCGACATTAAATTATGAACAACAAATCAGATTCTCAAAAAACAGAGCGGAGATACGGATTTGAACCGTAACCTGATATCTGGATGATATATATGCAACCATTACACCATCTCCGCAAAACACGTGGGTATTACGCCCCCACGCTCGGCATTACCTATCAAAACTTAACCTCCTACACCCGGATTAGGAGCTACTTCAAACTTATCCCCATCTCCGGATTCATCTTCTGGATCACATTCAATTTTAGTTGGTGTACCAGTGTTCGGAGTGACAATAATTTTACCCCATTGAATTTGCTTTTTGTCGGAACCAGGTTTTAATGCATCAAACATATACGCCCAAACACCACCATCTGCCGTAGTAAATGTATCTTCAACAGAAACAGTAGTCTTTTCCATACAGAAACCTTGAACTTCCGGATCCTCCGGCTGTAACGCAATAGCGTAATTGTGAGCAACTACACCATCACTATCACTAATAGGTCTTTTGCGTCCCTTTGCGGCACGAATGTTGAGAGCAAGAGCATAAGTATTTTTGCCATACTTTACGTCTTCGTTTTCCCCACCTTCAATCTTGGCTTCCTGTTTATCTCCTTTGGTTGTTGTCAATTGTGTAGAATCCTCTACAGGAGTCGGAAGCTCTTCCCACTTTGGAGAACTTGCATCCAAATCTTTAATAAATATACGAGGTTTCCCCCACCCTATAACTGCCATAGCTCTATATCACTTAATATAGTTAATAATTATTCGTTATTTATCTCAATATACAGTTTGTTATTAATGAAATGTTCAGTATGTCCATCTTCAAAGGTCACTCCTGTTGGAATGGTTTTTTGAGAACATTGCTTAGGTACCGTATGATACTCTTCCTCTCGTATGGAGAAAAGGAACTTACACAATTCGCATAATTTACCTACACGGACCGTATTTCGTTCCCATTGTTTCGTATCTTCATTCCATTGGTCACTAACGTAAACATTGATATTCACATAAGCCCGTTGGATTTGCCCGCAACCCTCATTAGCAAGTACTGATATGACAATATCTTCCTTGTCTGATTTGTTAGGTCTACCTCTATCACTCAATTTTCCAGTAACACTTTGTTCAAGAGCTGTACCTTTAATCTTGTGATAGACAAACTTCTGTATTTCAATGTCCGATTTCATCTAGCAATCTGTTTTTTCAGTTTTTCAAGCATCTTAGGAACCTGTTCGGTAGCCCATAGTTCTGTTGACGCAAGCACATCCTTGTTATCCATCGCTTCTACATATTCAGCATAATTCATTCCGGCAACAATAACAAGAACATAGTCATTGGAATATCTTCTAGCCAGTTCTTCTGCCAGGTCTTTACCGACTTTTACACCTTGTGAACCCTGCTTCACCTGATTAAAGGCCGAGTATTGGATAATACTGCCATTACGGGCTATTACATAGCCAACTGAACTACGCAAATTACCAGACTGATCATACCAACTTTTATCACCACCTCTATCACGTACCCTGATAACACATTGTTCTCCAAGATACGACAAAGCGCGTATTGTTAGCCTTTCAACCCGTTGTGCCTCCCTCATAAGTGTATTATGAATTTCATCAAGTTTGGTAGCCATTCTTATACCCATATCCTAAACCCAAATTTTACACTGAAGCTGGTAACGATGAAAACCTTTCACTTCAAATTCTCTTTCAATTTCTCCGATAAGATCAATCTTAACCCTGTCTCCAATAGTAAACGTACGACAATCACTTGGAAGATAAACCGTGTATGAATAGCTTCTTACAACACCATCCTCAAACTCTCTTTGTTCCGCTTTTCCAGCAGGTACGGCATCACAAGGTATCACGCCTTTCCATTCAGAGGAACCGGGATGATAATCGCCGTTTTCATCATCATATCCAGAACCGGATACAAGATATGACAAACGGTGGGGTTTTCTATTCAATACTGCCATTCTACAACAAGCAATCACCTACATATACCATCGGCTTTGCCTCCAGTTCTACCGAAGGCTCACCAATAGTATTGTAGATAGAGTTGACACGTAACAAAATTCGCTCTTTGTCTTTATCAGATAAAGCTCCAAAAGACTTATCTGCTTCAGAAAAATTGATAGACTGAACTAAAGACCAAAGACAATCAGCTAATGCCCCCTGATATTCGTTGGAACGAGAAACATCATAATCAAACTCTTCATCAACTTTGAGATTACGTTTAATCATAACATTCTCTACAAAACCAGCTGGAATCGGGTAATGTATTTCGTCTATAAGGGCTTGCTGAATTGTCTTCATGGATTATGTTGTTTTATGGGATTCAACCGCTTTTTTCAACGATGCTTCGTCTGCATCACTCAATCTGTTGACTGCCGCGATAAGTTTATCATCGGAAACGGTGGAAGTCAAGTTTTTACCAGCGATTTTATTGTATTCTGTCACAAATTCTGGCTTCTTGTAAGTTACTCCCCAAATCGTAATCTTTACATCAGTAGAATCCTCAGATTCTTTCGTTGTATCTACTGTTTGAGCTTCCAGAATATCCAATGAATAAATCTGGTCTACATTCTCAATAACCGGCAAACAAAGAGCCTGCCCATTCGTAAATTCCTGCAACGGGTCTGTTTTGGAGTAACGGCTAATCAGCTTATATTCATCAACAATAGTATATTCTACTCCCTTGACAGGGTTAGTAGATTCAGCCAAAGTTCCCCATACAAAAGAACCTACATTGTCAGCAGAAGGAAGGAATATAAGTTTATTTGCGTTCCACGGCTTATAAGAAACTCTTTTACCATTCTTTTCATAAGTGACAGAACGATCAATCTTAAAGAATGAAATGCCATTATATTGATCAGAAAATGCTTCATCAAACAACGTAGAAGTGGGAACAGGCAACTTTGTTTCATTATCAAAGGTTTGCCCTCGATAACTTGCCACCAATTCCTTAGCCCATTGAGATTGACGCATTTTGTTATAGGTAGACAACGCTAACATGATAACAGAAATGCTATTCCCGTCATCGTTGGCTTTACCTATAACTCTTTCAATATCATCACCTGTTACTTCTCCGGTAGTAACAACACCAAAACTATGTTCTGGCAAATAACCATAATTTACACGAAGTCCGAGACCGGAATTTTTATCATCATCACCTTCAACAATAATAACCCCATCAGACAGCCCAGTAAGGAAATTAGCTTCATTCCTTTCATCAATACCAACAGAACATGCGGTTCCGTCATCAGTTAATCGAGAAAAGATTCTGTTTTTGAGAGATTTTTGCGCTTCCTCTGTAGTGGCATTAGACAAATGTGCTTTCATGATATTAATAGCGTTGATCTGAGTTTCTCTCAGAATCTTTTTAATACCAACTTTAGGCAATTCACCACTAGAACGTGCAATAGAGTCACGTTTCTTGGGAGACAAAGGAGAATCCATAGCTACCATATCCGCTGCTACATAAGTAGTGTTAGCAGAAGTACCTTCCCATTTTTGATCAGGAGAATATACTCTGGTAAGCATAGTTTTGTGAAGATAGGTCAAATTCTTATTTGTTCCATTGGTCTTTTCTTTCACATATAGGCTCAATTTGGGCCATATTTTTTTTACAAATTCAATAAATAATGATTCATTCATCTTTCACCTCCTTTTTAATCGTGTAAAAAAGCCAATTGCGGCAATGCCGTTTTTAATGCAGCCTTAATGCTGTCAATAGGATAAGGACTCGCCACATCATTTACTTCACCAGCATACATAATACCAACGAATGGCTTGTCGGCAGGTTTTGAACAAACAACAACACCAACGTATTCATGATTAGATGGCAATGATTCGTAAGCTGTGCCTGCTGAGTTAACAGGCATTGGCTTATAGGTATCGTTCTCTGTATCGCGGATAACAATATGACCGGCTTTAATTACAGACTGCTTAAATCCAGTCATGTCTAATGTCCGCCCATTCATAATTCCGCCCAAATAGTTACGAATAACAATCGAATCCATTCCGGTTAAAATCGTCTCCTGTTCGTTTACTAAATCAGCTTTTGCGCCCATTTTAATTTTACTTTTGATTAAAGGCCTTTAGCAATTGCTATAACCTCTTCATCGGTTAATACTTCATTTTTTTCTTGTTTCTTACTTCCTGCACCTGGAGGATTCCCCAAACTAGATAGTCCTGCGTCGGCACGTTCTTGGTTGTAAGATTTTAAATCTTCCTCAACTTCGGAATAGAATTCTTCAAACTCTTCATCATTTTCAAACTTCATTTTATTGAAGGATTTCAATGTGCGAGTTCCGAATGTACCAGCATCTTTTAAAAGGGTTTCAAGTTTCTCTCTACGTGTAGTGGTAACTTTTTCACCTTTCAATGCTGCGATTTCGTCATTCAGTGTTTGTACTGTCTGAACCAAACCTTTAGCCCATTCCGGAGCATCATCATTCTTTCCTTTGTTTTTGGGATTTTTGGTGTTTGAACCAGCTTGACGTCTTTGATTATGCGAAGCTCCGTCGTCGTCATCATCGTCATCGTTGTCGTTGTCATCTGTTTCAGGGTGATTTTTCTTCCATTCATCAAGCAAGCGATTGGCTTGTGACTGGCCGAAAGGTAAGTAACGTAATGCGGAGTCAATCTCTTTGTCAATTTCTGCATTTACGTCTTCATCTGAGGCATCATCTGCGGAAGTAAGGTTATCGGCAATCTTGGCAGCAATACCCTTTAACTCCTTTGAATTGAACCCTAACGCCTTCGCTTTAAGTTTCAACATTAAGAACACTTGTTGTTTTCTGTCCATTGTACAATGTTTTAATTACAAAAATAGTCTGCGTAGCACGTATGCCAGCAGACTATTCGCTTAGAACTTTACTAAACATTAGAGCAATGAGTTTCGTTCAATCGTGCTAAATTGAAGCAAATCACAACACGACAAGTTCTGTGGCGTACATCTTCATACGCTTCTGACACAAAGGTAGCAAAAGTGACGTTTTAAATGCCACTTTTAATGTTAAACTATCATAATAAACGCATAGTACAAAAATAATCTTGTACTCCGTGTTGTGAAACTAAATGTATCTGTATATAATCCATTATTATTTAAGATATGACGGGTTATCCTTTAAAAAATATGGCAAAGTTCCCCTTCTCTTTGCATCTGCTATGCGTTGGGAATTTGTGCCAATCCACTGCTTGAATACCTTCGGTACCTCCTTGACCTCATTCACACTTTCAGTTGTGGATTTACTTCTACCATCCCATTCCCAAAACTCTTCCTCAGTTTTAAGGATAGGTATTTTATAACACCGGCAGGACGGATGCCAGCCAATCCAAACAAAATACTTTGGATATTTACCCGTAAGCCGATCACAAATATCATAAAACCGGCCTCGGGGTACTCCTTTACAGTTATGGTTCCCACTTAATTTGATTTCATACCCAACTATAAAATCCATCTGTTTCCAACGTTCATTCTCGGCGGACCGGTAGGCGATATTGATTTCAGATACAGCAAGACGGGCGCTCCTGAACTCGCAGTCGTGTATATTGGATGCTTTGCCGTATTTTTCTTTATAGTCCTTCCTAAAGGTCGGGAAGTCGTTTAGGCATTTACTGACACGCTTACTGAGAGTTATTGCGCTGTATCCCTTCTGAAAGGTCGTAGACAATATTTCCTCCAACGCTTCTTTCAGTTCCTGAGACTGGTTCCACAACTTTTGGGATAGGTTCATCCCTCTATCCTTCCGTTGTTGGAAAGCCTTCAGCGCATCGCCGTTGGTCTGATAGTAGATTTTATACTTTTCCCGGTCAACTTCCCCAACATAGGTTTGCAAAAACTTGTCAGCAAGAAGATCCTGCACCTCGTTGCTACGTTTCCACTCTTCAGACGTTCCACGATATATAAGAACCTGCATATCTTCCACAAAGTTGCGTAAAAGTTTGTCTATACCCGCTTTCGTCTGTGGATAATCCTTGAACCGAAAAATCTTCCTTCCTTCTGGATCGTAACCGGTACGCAGTACGAGTTTTGACGCTTCGAGTGCCAAATCTGCGTATATCTGCTGTACCAATAACACGTACTTTTGCAGCCGGCGTTCTAGTTCTCGGTATTGTTGCTTCTGATTTGGAATTTTAGGTTTTGCCATATTGTCCTATTTTTAATATTACGCTCTAAGTTGTCAGAAAAATCACGGGGGTTAGACTAATAATCATGGCATATTTTTAAGAATCAATTCTTTCTCCTTAAACTTATCACATATATTACGATTCAAAAATTTAGTCCATTTAGATAACCGACATCGGCACATAAACAATTCACCTTTACTATTTTTCTCATGCCAATCGTAGCTGTGTACACAATCTCGACAATGATATTTAGACTGAATCATTACCTCCTTTGCCATCTACGCAGTTTTTCTTGCTTTTTATCAATTTCTGGATACAAATGATGCTTCACTATAATTTTACCGCAGATAGGGCAATCTCGTACAACATATTCTACCGTAATAATTCTTGTATGCTTCTTCATATTATTCCTCCTCAATTCTATCAGGTGCGGGCATTTCCAATAAGCGGATAGCCTTAATAGTCTCCCTACCTTCCAATATAGCTTTACATAGCCGGTGATAACCATCAGCTATTTGGCCAACTTCATCTAATATGATAGGATAATCAAGCGAACAGTCACGAACCCGATTGCATTGAAATATGAATTGGTGAAGTTGGCTGCACTCAAACGGCTCTGCCGTCAAGTCGATATTCCAAAGCGGCATATCCATAACGGGGTATTCCTTTGCCTTGGCAAAGTCATAAAGCGTTTGGGCATTCCAAATTTTATTACCTCTATGATATTCGCTTTCGGAAAACATCATTTCATCTATTGGAACTTTCATGTGATTCTTTTTTGATATAGACTTTGATTTCACCGGTAACATGAAGTTCGTCACCAACCTTTTCAACGGAGTATTCAACCAACCCTCTTTGGTTGATAGAGTTGTTGATTGACTGGCGCACTTCGTTCTTAAGTTCTCTGATAAGCATTTCATCGGCTTTACGATTGGACCACCCTTCATCAAGTTTCTTCTTTTTCCGGTAATCCTTGATTTCTTTTTTAGTTCTGGCAAGGCAGATACCAAGCTTCTTTGCTTCGTAGTTATCAACTCGTTCAATACTGCTCAATCTTTCTTGTGGATTGATTTTTTCTGCTAATCTAATAAGCCAGTTTGATATTTTTGTCTTCATGATTTTAAGTTTTAAGCCAGCAGCGTAAACATTTCCTATGTTGTCTTTACCTTTTCTACAACTTGGCAGACAATCTATAAATCTTCATAAGTCATCTTTGCACTCATGACACCTACCGAACTTAGTATCTTGATAGAAAGTCCTTTTTGTACATCAAGCTCAAAAATTATATTATCATTGAATGAAACAGATGGGTATTGATACAATAGCGTATAATCCATTCCTTCCAACTTTGCGTATATACTAAGTGTGCCACTTTTCTCTCTGTCTATCTGTATCACACATTTCCCAACAGAGGTAAATTCGCAGGAATATCCCTGTTTTTCTTTATTAAATTCTAGAGTATCCGTTTTTGCCATAATATTTATATTTTAGATTATTATTCTGATTGTTCAAATATGTTGCTCACTCTGATTCTAGAAGCAGTTTCATCTTCTTTTTGAATTTGAGAGAGAGTCTCTTGCGGATCGGTAGAAATGCCCAAGTTCTTGATGGCCTCTAATTGACTGACAACCGCTTTCCCCCCACTGGCTGTAACCCACTTCTCTATTTCTGACTTTTCATCATTTTGGATAAACGGAGTAATAACATGCTCAACTTCAACATTATCTACTTCACCTTTCCACGTAACATTCATCATTTTCAAGAAGGCCTTAATTACACTACATTCGCGTTCAAATGCCTCTATCCATGCACCACTTTCATCTCCAACCTTTAAATGAGCGTCAGTAAGTAAAGTCTGTCTTGCATCAAATCCAATATTGCCTAGAGACTTCATGTTTTCAAAGGAAATATCCGGCATTTGGGATTGTGACCAGAACAGTTTAACAAGGGTGTCTACATGGTATTTTAACGCCTCGATAGATTGCGCCCATGAAACATAGGACACATCCCCGTTTTGTTCTACGCGGTAAACTCTACGGCTTTCTCCTTTATCTTCTCCTCCTTTTATGCCACCAGCTATTTTTAGGATAGGAGCGGAGTTATATGCTATGACATCGCTATTACGTGACAGAGTATATTCGATTTCTTTTCTGATATAGGAAAGACCGTGATAAATGGGAACAGGACGATAGGTGTAGACTCCAGGGATTTTCATAATAACGACCGGTTCTAATTTTACTAATTCCCAGCCGTTTCCCTGTTGTTTCCATTTATAATGAATGTTTGACGTGTATGTTTCAAAGAAAGTAACTTCTTCATTTTTCACCTTTCTAGTGTACTCAAAAGACATTGCGATCATATCACCAAGTTCATCAAGTAAAGGATATAACCTAACACCTTCCATTGGTGAATAAGTTTTGCATTTTAGCTTATATTTACTTTTAAAGCCATATAGAGTGTTGGGACTCTCAACCGTGTACCAAATGGTGAACACTTCACATGAAGCAAAGTAAACATTGCCTCGCTTAATATTTTCACTATCAATACGAGCATACTTATATGTCGCTTCAATCGCTTTCGCAATACTTTGGCGGGTTTCATTATCTTCTATGTTATGATATACACGTTTAACCGGAATAGCGAACATGAATTCAGTCATTCGCTTGGTGAGAAGTCTTTCAAGCCCTATATAGATACGCGAAGCTCTCTCTGTATCTCCATTAGAACGGACTTTGTCTTTACGAGTAACAGTGTCAGATACAATCTCATGCTCTGTAGGTTCGTAGTCTTTGATAAGTTTATCCCAAGAGGGGACACAGACTGATTTCTCTTTTAAGTCGTTGATAATATTATCAACTGGTCGGGTACTGTCTAATATAGCGGTTATTTCATCCATGGGCATGTTCCGTACATCTTCATACGGTAATTAGTTGAACAACAATAAATACCTTTCCAAAAGGAACCGGATAAAACAATACGTATACCCGAGAACATGAAAGGATACGTTAGCATCAGATGCTATGGTGCAAATATAACAAAAGTGACATTTATTACTCCACTTTTAAACAAAAAAAATAATAATATTTATCTAATAACCTACCATTTTTACAGCTTCATGCATATAATATGGAAAGTTAATGCCAGCAATTTCACCAGAATATCCACAACGCCATAATTCAGCTTGCCAATCTTGGATTTCATCACGTTCATCAATATTGTACCTTTTCATCAAATTTCGCATAATGGCACAATCTTCGTATTTTTCTAGCGCCTTTGCGGATGAATACAGATTGAGAAACACGTACTGTCCATACAGACAAAGAACTTTCTGAAATACATCAAAACGATTTTGTTCCATATTAAGGTATAGCTATACAGTGTCCGACACCTTTTATTTCACTATAATCTCCTTCAATAACCCGAAGCATTGCTTCAATTATATACCGATAAGTGTTCTTATAGTCACTATATCCAAATTCCAAGTAAGTGCTGCTATATTTTAAGGGAATATCATCGTTATATAAATATCCTATGTAATATTTCTCTCCATTATATGACACATTTTCCACTATTTCAATATTATATCCTATTTTGCCATTAACAACTATCGCATACCAATATCTATCATTATCTAATGAACGAGGTACAACAAATCTATGGCTAATGATTTTTATCCTTGGTTGTAATATACTTCGACTGTTTATGTTATCTGAGCTCATAGTTGTGTATTTAAAAGTCGCACATTATGGTATATTTAGTTTGCAGAATCTTTAGGACTTTTTCTGTTACATAAATTATATCTTCATTATACCTTCTTACGTTTCTGCCATATCCTTTTATATCTTTGCTTATCTTCCGGCGAAGTGTAGCATTTTTAGGCAAACTGATTTCATAGAAACTGCCATCAATTGAAGTTATCAACATATCAGCTTTCTTCTTTTGATAATCCAGTTCAGTTTCTTTGTATTCACCTTTAGGAATGAAATTGGGATTGGGAACTAAATAGCCTTCTGCTACTACATTGCCATTTATATCATATACTTTCATAATCGTGTGTATTAAGCGTTAATACCAATTGATTTTCTCATAAAGTCACTTGCTTGCTCTACTGACATATTCAGCTTCTTTTGAATCAGGATAAGCATACAGCTTACTTGTTCTTCTGTATCTAAGTTACCTTGTACAAACTCTGACATGATGAACTTTTCTATTATTCTCTGTTGGATTATTGTTGCTTTCATTGCTCTTGTTTTTTAATTGTTAGTATTATTGGTTTCTTTTTGTATTGTAAAGATAGTCATTATCAACGAGTTAACCAAACATTTGCACTTTTATTTTTATCACAAACATCTCTAAATCAAAGATTTAACTTTTGACATAGAACAAAAATGGCACCGACTTTCACAAGCCAGTGCACATAAGAGCAATGAAAACACAAAAGAAGTGTTTTCGGTTACAAAGGTACTAAAAGAAACACAACTACAAAAAATCTTTGAGCAGCTCTTCATCGCTAATAAAGCTGTAATCCCTAGGATAGAATGTATTCGCTAATGCATCCATATAGTCAGGAGAACGCTTGATACGTTTTTTTATGTCTTCTTTAGCCTCAATGATAATCTTTCCATTACTGAGGAACCTCCATTTAGTTTCAGTCGCTTCTTCCATTAATTGGTCACATGGAGGTAAAGCTGCACCAAATCCATTTTTAGGATTGAGCCAGTCGCGCAAAGCCCAATACAAATATGCGCGCATATTGGCAAATTCATATTCTCCGGTAATATCATGCAACCCATCCGCACCTTCTGAATATTTACATGAAAAAGCATTTGTAAATTCTTCTTCTAACAAGCGGGAATAAACACCTGCACCCTCTCCTATCGTATCAATAAATGCTTTAGCTCCCTTCTTCTTCAAATAGGGTATCGCCATACCGACTACATGCATATGGTCTGCTCGACCAGCGGATTGATGTACTTCAAACTGCGCCACATAGTTACCATATCGAGGACAAAGTACACTATTGTCGCGTCCCATACCGGCAACGTCAACCCCTAACTTGCAAGATTTGGCTGGAATGAAACCGCTTGCCTGCAATTCCTGCCAATTTCTGTTTGCTATTTCTATCCATTCATAAGGTATAAGCACATCTTCGGATACTTTCGGGAACATACCAAGTACCTTAACTCGAAATAAATCATTAGGTCGGTATAGGCTACCTTCCCATTTGAAATCGCCTTCTCCCTCATTAAAGTCCGTTTGCTGAATGGGAGAGCACCAATTTATTACCTTGTCTTTTACCCATTCATAATCTACTTGACCGGGTATTACAATTTGCCTTTTTACTACATTCTCCGCGTTTAGGGAGCTAAGCCTGAATTTGGCAAAACGATCAGACTTCATGGCACGGGCTGCGTAACCGGTAGTAACATTAGGATTGAATACTATGAGAAAGCGAGAATTGCCTTGCAAGTTGCCTTCAATAGCATTGTAAGTTGCTTCTGATATACCGGAAGCTTCGGTAACAACAAACATCGTATTTACAGCGTGAAAACCAGACCATGCTTCGGTATTATCATCACCTGCCTTAAACCCCGTCAGGAACCACTCTTCATAATCAGTCTTTATACCTGACGACAACAATCTTCCTGGAAGGAAGCCTGCATTCCTGTATAAACGTGAGATTTCCGGAATCATAATATTTTGTACTTGACGAGCGGTAGGCGCTGTCATAGCAATTTTAGTGTTTTTCGTCAACTTCCCATCTTTCCAACGAGGAGTAAGATACATGAAACACAAAGATGCACAAGCTGCCACGAAGTCCTTACCACGAGCTGTTCCCGATGCAACAGCTGTCATAAGATTGTACTGCACAGATGAAATAATATCCTGTTGCTCCTTATCCAAACGAGCTTTAAGAGCATCACGCACAAACCTATTCCAGTCTTCGGTCCATGATTTGATTTTCCGCAAAGATTTTTCATCTGCTATTGTCATTCTTCATCGTCTGGCAATTCCTGCATAAGTTTTTCAAACGGGTTCACGTTTAAGTCTTGTTCAATCTTCTCTACGTAGCCTCTATCACGAAGCTTAGTTTTACTTAGCCAAATAAGCATAGTATTGTCTTGTTCCGTAATAGCTTTTGTGAACATACACGTTTCTATTTTGTCTTTGAACGCTTCTTCAACCTCTTCCCATTTCGCTTTAAACTCGGGGTCATTTTCTCTCCATTTATAAGCAAGAGAACGACATATACTTGCGGCCTCACACGCTTTAGTTACGTTAAGAAGTCTTGCGTCAAGAGCTTTTAGGAACAAGTTTTTCTTCTGCCTTGTATTCAACCTATATTTTCTATCTTTCTCCATCTGTATTACCACCCTCCAATGCGTTATTTACTATCTCCAACATCTTACAAATGCTTAATGCCTGGGCCTTGATTTTATACTTGGCTTGTACTTTAGCCGATACTTCATTCAACCGGTGCATTGTATCCATATCTACCAAAGTAAGATTGCCAAGTTCTTTTTCAGAATAGCAATCCAATGTTTCCATCAACTTATCGAATGCGGTTTTCTGCGTATCAACAAACATAAGAGTTACCGGGACGATTTCATTATTCGGCATTTCAACCGTATAGTTAATGTCCTTCACACTTTCCAAAACTTCATTGCTTATATGTGCATACTCTTTCAGTGCGACATCTGTTATTTCATCAAGCAATTGTTTCAAAAGTTCCGCATCGTCCTGACCAACTATACTGTTATGTGATAATTGTGTCGCCAGCAACCAATCGTTTGTAGTCTCCTCTTCATCTATGTACATAACATGGATGGAAGTAAGCCCAGCCATTTTTGCCGCTTGTGTTCGGTGATTACCACTCACCACCGTATAAGAGCCATCCGAATGCTTTACGCAGAATGGTACAGACGATAATTGACCGTCCTTACGAATGTTATTCACTAAGGCATTAAACGTGTCCTGCTGCATGAAATGCGCATTTTTCTTGACCAGCTTAATGTCGGATAATTGCACTTCCGCTATCTTGAATTTTCCCATATATTATTCCTTTCTCGGCTCATCACCGTATTTTTTCACAAAATCTTTTAAAATATCATCTAAGTTGCCACGAATACCTGCATCTTGTATGTAATGGAGTTTACCAACACAGCGTTCATGAAGTTTAAACACTCCCCGATACTTCATACTTACCGGTTTATCGGTAAATACAGAAGTAGCAATCACTCCACATTCATGTTTATATCTTATGTCCAATTCATCTTTGAACTCTGACGAAAGTACACCCATAATTAGCAATCTACTCAATTTGGGCAATGGATGGTCTATCACGAAATCCGACTTCATCCAAACTGCATCCATGCCGTATTTGCTTACCTTCAGGAAATCAAACATACAAGCCCCGAACACATAATCATCCAAGAACCATAAGTAACAGAATGGTGCAGAACCGAGGATAATTCCCTTTTTCAAGTAAATCATACGCAGATAATCAATCTCTGCCATAGAAGCACGTACAAACCGGAGTTTGCTTTTATCCGTAAGCATATAATCATCCGGAAGACGTTTATATTTTAAAGGAACGATAGTTCGCTTGTTAAAGCTACTATCTCCGCTTTCTACCACATTAGACCAAATATATGTGCGTTGGTCTTTGAATACCTCTCTTCTGCCCATAAATCCATGCTGCGAGAGAGCCATGTAATTAACTTGTTCTTCATCTATTTCTGCATATTTCGTTTTAGTTCGTTCTTGCCATCCGAAATCATCCAGTAAGAAACGTTGCAATGCGTTACTCGTAGCTTTCATGCCGGAATGAAATTCATTCTGATAGATTAGTATATCATCCTCTTTACAATTAAGAATCGCATCCGATATATCAGCACAATAAAGCACTTCAATAGACTTACTTTTAAGGTTATCTACTAGCTTTTGATAACGTTCCGTATACTTCTTATGGTAATGATCTAACTTTGCCATAAAATCGTCATAAAGCGATTTGTGATAAATATCCTGTGAGTTCTTATGCTTCTTGATGGCATTAAAAAGGTGAATAGTGGCAATAATTTCAGCAGGATTTTCAGACTTGATATTTAGAAACTCGTACTCGTCATTAAAGCGTAGTTCTTTTATTTCTCCCTTGATTGCTTTATACATCATGTAGATGAAATATTCTTTTGTATACACTTTAATCTCTCGATTAGCAAGCACCTGCTCTATATCCATATAATACGAGTTTACCACATGGGCTATATCGAATTTGGAAGCCTCTTTCTTGATAAAGGAAAGCATACGGTTGGATTTCTTAAACATGGAGCCTACTATTGTAACATTATCCGAGTGTTCTGCTGCCCAAAGTAACGGTTTATGTCTTTGGGGAACCTTAGAATAGTCTATATTGAACACTTCAAGGCACCTATCAATTGTGGTGAGTTGCTTATACTCTTCCATATCTTCATGCAGGTAGGCGTACTCCACAAACGAATACATGAATTTGATTGTTTCCAGTATTTTATCGAAATCCCAAGAGCTATTGAAGATCCTAAATTCTGCCGTTCCTATCTTTTCAATAGAACATAAATTAAGCCAGTACCGGATGTGTCCTCTATCTGAACCATTGCTAAAAACTTTCAGTAGATTTTCAATAGTATCTGCTTCCAATACACGCTTCACTACATCCCAAGGAGGGCTTGGTACGAGATATTTTGTTTCCCACCACTCCGCAATATCGAATATCCGTTTGATTGGATATGCAGTATAATAAGAGAGAACAAACATACGCTTGATAACATTTAAGTCCATGTCCTTGATGTACAGATGCGCATCAAAGCCTTCATTCCACATAAGATAGCTTCCCGCATCTTTCATAGTCTGAATGAAGTCTTTTAGTTCCTGCAAATCTTCCACACAATAATGATACGGTCGGGTGTTTATCTCACCACCGAACTGGCCGTGATGCGTAACTGCCGAACCATCCGAATTGTTCATCATGGTCAACTTGTTGTCCGTCCACTTGTAACCGGATGGAAGCGGGATGCGTTGTTTATCACCATCGGCAAACTCCAGTTCCATGCCAAATGTACGATTGGATATATAATCAATCCAAGGTTTATCTATATTCATGTTCTGCATATCTCAACTTGACTAATGATTTATAATTGGGAACAAACGTAACCACATCACCAATGCAATAATCTGAGACATAGTTACACTCCATAATTGAGTATTCACTAGAACTATCTACAAACTTCAAATTGGTACAATCACTAATTTGACACTTATCCAAGTCTACCATTGAATAGCCACAATCCAAAATCAATTGATTACGTTCTGGGTAAATACCTATAACCCTTGTTTCGATTTCTATGCCATTAAGACCCTTTCTCACCTCATAATCACAATATGGGATTGTGCCAAACAGCATATATTCACCAATACGAACATCGCTTATGAATTCTGGGATCTTAGTTTCTTGTCCAAGCCAAAAGCTACCACCCAAACTAATAGATTCAATATTATCGCGTAGACTTTTCCAAATACGGTACAATTCTTTTTCCGAGGGATGGTTTTCATTCAGACATCCAGAAGTAATCAAGCCATATATATGGGAGTTTGAAATCATTCTTATTTCATTGGCCAACTTACTTGCTTCATAATAACTTAAACCTTCTCTATTATCACAAGCATTAATCGGAATGTAGAAATTATGTATTCCTCGACATGCGCTACCATTAATATTAAGATATTGCCAAACATCAGTAAATGATGTCACCACGGCACCACTATTATCCTTTGTCGCTTTGCCAATAGAATAACATATACTATCTTTTAAATGAAGCCCAAAAATCTTATTGTTTATTTTATCCGCGATATGTCCATAAATACCCTCGTAGAAATCTTTGAACATTAACGAGATAGGAACATTAATAAAGCTTTGCGCCTTTTCAATGTTCTCTATTATATTCTTAGTATAGACAACAACTTTCATAGTTCCCACTTTAAGATTAAACGTTCAATCCCTTTGTATTTGCTATCTCGTTTAAAAGAAAATCCTGCATTAATGAAACTCTTGATACTTGCTTCATTTTTCGGTGAGACCATGGCATAGATTTCCTGGGCCCCATTAGATATTAATTTAGCAATATTAGAATTGAGAAGTACGTACTGGAATCCATTCCCTCTGTAATCAGAATGAACAAAGCATTTATCCACATAGGCAGTACCGTATTCTGTGAAGTATGCAAGAGAATAGGAAACCAGTTTGTCATTTACGAATAACCCATAACTGCAACCTGATTCCAAGCATTTAGCTATGTCTTCCGGCTCTGATGCGAAACACATATCCGGATTGGGAAGAAGCGTCTGCTCCGTCTTTTCAATATCTGATATATCAGACATAGATAAAGATTTGACCTGCATCTTGTACTCTGTGCTTTCCTTCTTTATTGGGAACAGCGGTTCATAACGGTCAATCCATGCTTTTGAAAGAAATGTGTCTATATCATTTTCAGGCAACAGCACTTTTCTGTAATTGTTGAAAATGTCTAATACAAACTCCTTATGTTTAGTAAGTTGTTCATTATTTAGCGGACACTTACCACTACGAAACACAAAACTTTTTTTCACCGATTTTACCCACAAAGGATAAGTACGACACATAATAGGCTTGTAACCATTGTCACATGATTTGCAGTCCTTAGCGATACATTTTGCCTTTTTACCGCCAAAGTAATCATCATCTATAATCTGTAAATGGGAGATTTCTTTTTCATGCCCATCAAGTTCATGGGGCAAAATTACAATATGTCCGTCTGATCCGAACGAACAACACTTCCAACCGCAGCCGGAGTTTTCACATGCTCTTATTAGTCCTTTATCGTTCATATATTTAAGTTGTATATAACTTCATATACATTTTGCGCTAAATGCCTACTGGGCGTATTCCCAGCAGGCTTAACACAAATCTAACCATTCTTCAAGCTACTTGCAAGAACACCTATGCAATTTATTCGGCTTCTTTCAGTCGTGTCAGATGGCAATTTCCATCACCCCGTAAACTGTACAAGCTTTAATGTTCTTGCTTTTGCTTATCGCTACTATAAGGATTGAGGGATAAGTAGGAGTCGAACCTACACAAGTATCGTCCAGTTAAGTTTTCTGCTTGCCCTACTAGCTGTCCCTGGCACGGTCTTGATGACTTCCATTTCTATGCGCACTTGAAACTTCCGTTCATTAGTCTTAGCACCCTATGACCATTTTATCCCTTAGTGGTGGTAGCAGGGATCGAACCTGCATGATTGTTATGCTGCTCACTTTCATCTTTTATCGCCTACTATGAATAAGGCTCGCTGTTGTAGGTTTTGGTATCCGTTACCGAGTGATTAATAACCCTCGAATACTTCGTTTACCTGATATGCTGGTCTCCTTTTCGCCAACCTTCTCCAACGGTCATTTCCTACCGTCCTCAGCTTAGAGCATCAATCTACTGCTTAATAGCGTCTGCCAATTCCGCCATACCACCAAATTTGCGTGTCTTTCCACGCTGTCAGATTGTCCGCGTCACCAACTAAATGCAAGGAATCGAACCTTGCTACCTGCTTACCACAACCTCAATCACCGAGCCGACTTGAACGGCATTCGCGGAGATGCAGAGTTCCGACCTCTATTCGTTTTCACGAACCTTTTGTTTAGCAAACAAAGCCTGCTCCTTACAGGTTGCTATCTCCAATAAATGACACAGGCAGGACTTACACCTGCATGATAGGAGTTTTAGAGTGCGATAAATTTTACGGGTACGCCAAATCCCAACCTATCTATAAACGGAGCATCTTTAGCGTCTAAATTCCGCCACTGTATCATTCGAGCGGAAATAGGGAATCGAACCCCACTCTTTGGCTGGAATGCCAACGCTCTACCGATGAGCTATTTCCGCAAATGCTTGTCTATTCCAAGCTGCCAACATTATGAACCGCCATGTAGCCACCGTCAACATTCACATGATTTTGTGAAGATCCACCTTGATTGATACCCTTTGGACTTATATGGGTTTTACCATACTCTCTCAATCTACTATTTTCTTCTATATATCGGTTGCTCCCATAACAACCTCAAATTTTAGAAAATGGTGCGTTCATTGATACAAGACTGTGGGAACTCAAGGATTCGAACCTTGTTCTTCGGATTTTCAGTCCGACGCATAGACCATCTTTGCTAAATTCCCTTTTAACTATGCTGTCAAACCACCGCTTGCTTGGCAAATCTGACAGCATTCTATCAAACGCTATTGATAGTTGGTTAATAATTCTGGGTTATCGTAGATATTGCCTTTTAATTCATATTCATATAAAACGGTTCCGTGCGCATGACCATCATTCCAATCTGAGGAATATACAAAACTAGATACAATGTAACCTTTATAAGTCTTATGTTTTATACCAAAAACTCCGTTATCAAAACTTACTTCACCTATAAACCCATAGTTGTATCCATTTGTAACTATTTGTTCAACAATGTCACCTTCATATATTTCTTTTCCGTTCTTGTCATGCAAGCCGGTGAACTGCCCAACAGTATTCTCCTGTACACACTCATTAAATAAGTCCATGCCAAACCCATGTAATTTTGCATACACCCATTTACCATTATTTGTGCTTTTCCCTCTGAATATTATTTCTCTGTTCATATCTCAAACAAACTTGCTTGTTCGTATTTAGGTTCTTTCCTTTCAACTACTCCGAACTCTGTTATTTCAATGCCAGTCTTTTCGGTAAGCCATTTTGCCAAAATATGACGATGGCAGAAATCACCCGGTTTTTCGTAACAGCAGAGAGCGACGTCTTTGTCTTCACTGAGTCGCTGGATAGTTTGAATCAATTCTTGCGGATTGACTTTTGCAAGGACATCATTCAAATACATATTCGTGTACTCTTCATAAGTCCATTTATCATCCAACATGTATCTTCTTGGTGCCACCTCTATGATCTGAGGTGCATTATAAAATCTTGGCTTCCCTAGCGCAACACATATCATTTTTACGTTTGCAGCTGCTAGTTTTCTGTAATTCCCGAAATAACTTGTGTAAATCCTCATTGCTTTAATTTTATGGTGTAAAAATACAAAATATGAAGTAAAAACAATCACTTTTAGTCATAAATTTATCTAATTTGATGATTTTATTGTCTCAACTTTGTAGCATTTCATCATGTGATCTGTTTCGCACCCCATATTGAAGATGTTACCGAGATAGTACTTGTGAGCTTCTTGCTCTGATAAGTTAATAGGAGTAATGAAGTAGTCTTCATTACCTTGTTCATCTCTTAAATACACTTTTACAGTTGTTTTCATTGCTTATTATTATGTTGGTTATGTGATTTTATACTTGCTTCTTTTAGTTTGTTGAAATAATCAATCCGCTCTTTATCCTCTTCCCGCAATTGTTGGGAACATTTTTCTATGCTGTCTCTTTGTTCTTTGCTAAGCATATCTGCATGCTTAGTCCATTCAATTGAACCAGCAGGGATAAATTCAAAATAAGGGAAAAATTTTGTTTCATATGAAAATCTAACTATTCTAGCATATTCCCTCAGATCGTTTGTTTCCGGGTCTTTGGAATTAGGGGTTTCCATTGATTCACATACAATTACTATACAAGGATAGTATAGGAACATTATTTTATTTGCTTTCATTGCTTTTAATGCTAAAAACGTGGATCAATATAATGACTTTGATAATGAAGCATAAGCAAAACACCGTCCTTGTACGCTTGCCCATCTGCCACCCAACGGCCATTTCTCCTTTTAGTGAACACCTTTGGTCCACCTTCAAGTTCTGGTAAAATCTTATAATCACCAGCATAGTAGTCGATACATTCCGTTTGATTAAATGTAACCTCAATCTTGCATGGAGAAATAACTTTGGTTACAGTAGCTGCTCGCCTGTCAGAATAGTAACATACGGTACAACCTAGCCCGACTTCGGGAACTAAATTTCTGATGGCTTCCGTCTGTAGTCTATCTCTTTCCTCTCTCCACTCTGAATACTTAACGCCATTAGGACATTTCTTGCTTTCGATTTCTCTAAGGATGGCAAAGCTTTCTTTGCTTGTTAATTTTTTCAATGTTTTCATTGCTCTATATTTTATCCATTATATGATGCTGTTATTTCTTCAGCATGAATTTCTTTTCTCAAATCACCGTTTTTGTAAATTCTTACAGATACGATTCTAACGGTGTCGGACAGGAAACGTCCGCAGTCCCTTGTTACCTTTTGTTCAAGCTTAATAGCCATTGCCAAATCCTTAGTCCTCGTTCTTATTGTTTCCTTGAAACCGAAAACAAAATCTTCGGTGTCAATCTCGAATTGGTAGGTGTTAGAATGCAATACTCGGTTAAGTTCGGATGTCATTTGTTCTATCTTTTTCATTGCTCTCATTGATTATTTTGTAAGCGTCTCCGCGATTACGTATTTTGTTATTTTTGATATGTAAAGATACAAATAACATATTGATTACCAATAGTTTAAACCACAAATATACATAACTTAAACTTTGTTTAACTATTTCATTTTCAAGTACTTCGATGTAATAATAGACTTACTTTTTTCTATCGCTTTGTCGGTATCAATTCCAAGTTGACGATAGAACGAGGAATTACCAGAAAGGCTTTCGCTTGCTATTTTCAAGGTTCTTTGCTCTTCTTTGGTAAATCCAATGCGAAAAGTGGAGAAAATAGTCAGTGCGGCTTTAAAATCACCGCACTGGAGTAGTGAAATCGCTTTATTGGTTTTGGTCTCCATTACACACTTCAAATGAATAAAAATCCTCATCGCATTCATAACACTGCCAAACATATTCAGGATTGTCACTTGGAACAAGCCTTTTGCCACATTTGGGGCAAACAGGAAGCAAGTCTTTGATGAATCCTACTTCGATGCCAATCTGCTCTCCGCTGAATGTGGCACGTTGCACTTGTAAATCGGTTTCAACCATTGTTTCGCTGTCATCATTGTGGAGTATATACAATTCGGCTGTCTTTGATTTCCACATTTCCATTGCGTCGTCACTTGGTACAACAAGCCATATAAAACCATCTTTAGTTACTTTCGTTTTCATGCTGTATAATTTATGATTTGACTACTAAAACTACATATAATATCATCGTATTCATTGACTGACACCGATTCATCTATCTCTTCAAAGTCCTTATGCAATTCCTCAGAAAGATTAGTTATAATATCAACATAAATTTCCTTTGCTTTATCACGAACAGCTTCATCGTAGTCATCTTCGTTCATCCATTCTTCTTGGTAAACGAAACATGGTTTGAAGCGTTTTTTGAGTTCGTCTATCAAATGAAAATTCAAGAGTATTTCAACCTCTGCTTTTTCAATGGAGGATTGGAAACTTATTCCGTCATACTCAATGCCGTGTTTGCGTTGGTAGCTACTTAGTCCATCATGTCCATACTCTATTGCGTTGAATATATCTCCTATTTGGTAATCCTTGTCTCCTCTTATCTTTACGGTATTGATGTACTTTGAACCTTGCACATCGAAATACTCAACAATCCAGCCCGAATTACCTATAAGTCTATTTTCTAATATCAACTGTACCATATTCAAAAATTTTCATTGATTTTCTTTTCGGTTTGTTTAATGAATCGTTCAATCATATCCTCCAGCTCTTTTCTCAAATCATTCTTATCAAGATACGAGCAGAAAACTTTTGCATTATCTAATGATTGCAGGATATTCCTTACGGCATATTCCTGTTTGTCAGTAAGACTTAATAGTGATATATTCATAGTTCGTCTCCCCACAACTTTTTAGCCAGTTCGTAATTCTTTTGTGCTTCATTAACTGCTTTCTTGGAATAAGTAAGAGTATAAGCATGTTCACGCGGATATTTGCCAGACTTTACACCTTCATGGTATTCTTTCGCTTGTTCCAACTTGTGTTCGTAGAAGTCAATGCTTTCCGGCATAGACAAATTGATCGTGTTGGCACGCTTCTCCCAATATTGGGCCACTCTTTCATGTTCATTTGCCTTATCACTGAACTCAACGCTTTTACCCATGTTGTTCCAAGCATCATCTATTATTTTGCGATGACCTCGTTCACTATGGTGCCCTACTTTGATAGGCTCGCCTAAAGAAAGAAAATCTCGATGTTTATTCGATTTCTGAAAATACTCATTGCTCTTCTGTGTTGCTGATGACGCCCATTCATGCCTACGTTCCGCTCTTTGCTTAGCCCATTCTTGAACATTAAAGCCGTCAGCTCTAACGATGGAATAATAGTAAAACCCATCTTTTTCGAAGATTAGATTAAATACTATACTTTCGTTCTCCTTACCATACTTGGTTGTAACTAGAATTTCTTCACCTCTTTTGTGCTTCTCTTCGCACTTTGCCAAAAATACGTTTGGCGCAAATTTGTAATATGTGTTCATTGCTCTTATGTGTTATATAGGGCTTTCGCCCTGCGGTTAAACTTATGCTAAATCTATCGCTCTTGCAGGAACCCCAATCATCGTCCATGTCTTACCGTTTTTTAGATAGTCAACAGAATATTCTGTTTCCCAAGTACAAATGTTTGTATCAACACTTGATATTATTCCTTTTACATTACCGTTTTTTGTAGTAACTATAACAGATTGTCCTTTCTTAAATTCTGAAGTTTTCATTGCCCTTGTCTTTTAATTGTTAGTATTATTGGTTTCTTTTTGTATTGTAAAGATAGTCATTATCAATGAGTTAACCAAAATAAAACAATCTAAAAACTTTTACTTAAACTTTGTTTAACTTACTAAATAACAAGCAATTAATCAACCAATTCAAACTCATATACCCATACGTAGGGATTAGACTCCCATATACCTTTACTGGATACTTTGTCTATGAGGAAATGATATGCGTCTTTTGCGCTGTCAGTAGTATATGCCCAGGTATGTTTACACCAAGAAACATAGTATCTCGGTATCCCATCCGCATCAAACTTTTGTACGACACCCTCTTCCAAACAATCTTTATCGCTAATATCTTGTAAGCGTTCAAACTTTATTTTGGTTATTTTGATATGATGTAGCATTAAGTTAGCTTTCACAAACATCTTATTATCCCATCCAGCAGTGTTTTTTAAACTCTCTCTTAATTCGAACCATTTAATTATTTCTTTAAACGGGATATTATACTCTGTCGCAAGTTGACCATCCGCTGAGTGATGTCTTTTATAAGCTATTTCATAAAATTCATTGATTGATTTATAGTTTTGTGCAATGGCAACAACTTCGCCAACATCGTAAGGAGGCTTTACTTCATATCCATGAATACTCTCGAACCCGCTTTTATAAAAGACACTATGGCGTATCTGCGTCTGTTCTTTCGAAATTCTCCTCGTCTGGCTTTTTCTGCCATTCAGTACGGCTCGGGTTAAGCCGTATTCATCATTAAACATTATCTTTTTCATAATTCCTCCTTGATTAACTCTGGATTATCGTAGATATTTCCTTTTAGTTCATATTCATATAAAACAGTTCCGTGCGCATGACCATCATTCCAATCCGAAGAATATACAAAACTGGATACAATGTAACCTTTATAAGTCTTATGTTTTATACCAAAAACTCCATTATCAAAGCCCACTTCACCTATAAAACCATAGTCGTATCCATTTGTAACTATTTGTTCAACAATGTCACCTTCATAGATTTCCTTGCTGTTTTTGTCGAATAAACCAGTAAATTGCCCGACGGTCTCTGGAACAACAACAGAGATTTCATCATGAAGCAACTCAATGGCAACATGCTTGCCGGTAGTAATCTTACAATCTTTTTGAGAGCCATGATATATAATATATCCTCCCGCAATATGAAGCAAATCTCCATACACCCATTTATTGCCATTAACCGTTTTCCCTCTGAATTTTATTGTACGATTCATGTCTTATACCTCCTTCTCTAATTGTTTTACAATCTTAAAATAATCCTCCTCACTCAAAACCTTTTCTGCCGCATCAAGAACAGTATTATATCCGTTACAATAACCTAGGTCTGCAACTTCACTTATTATAAGTTTATTAAAATGTTCTTGTTGCAAATTCAACAATCTTTCCATACAAAGGGATTTATTATTATCTCTATTCATTTTTCTTCCTCTTATTTAAAATGATTAATAAGTTCTTCTACCGTAGCCTTACGCCAATGTGGTAATTGCTGCCCATATGTAACATCCGGACAGGTATTTAAATCCCAATCTCCAACTTTCCATTCTTTATCAGGGGATTCTATGTAATCCTCAGTACAAATAAACCACTGCATGAAGTTACTATCGTCCCTCAATGCGGCTATAGCCAAAAACAACGCTTCGTTCTCACCACAATAAAATCCATAAGGTTTACACATTAGTCCCATATAGAAAGAGATTAATGCCTCTTGATGAACGTCAACATCGCAAAATAAATAAATACATTCTTTGGAAGGAATGTTCCATTCAGCGTATCCATTAGGAATTAAGGTATATCCCAGTTCTTCCAATTTCTTACGAAGTTCTTCCGTATTTTTTCTAATAAAACATGGTGTTGTAAATCCCATAGTTAGTCCTCCTTCAATTTTTCTAAAAGTTCTTCTGCTAGTATATTGCAATAAATGATATTATCTATCATTGTATCCTCATATCTTAGATCTGCTTTAAATCTCTTTACTACAACCCAGCCATACCACATCTTCATTTTTACATCAAATATGTGATCGAACTGTCCGTATCTAGATATTTTATACTTTCTCATAACTATTCCTCTTTTAATTCTTCTAACACCTTCTTTACAAGGCCAAGGTATGGTAATTGCCAATCCTTTGCAATCTCATCTATCTCCCATCATAATGGTTGGTTGTCATGTAACAGCATATCTATCATTTTCTAACTTAATAAGGGAGCCATACATCCATTCGTCATCGTACATGTTTTTTCCTCTAAATATTATTTCTCTGTTCATGATTAATATCTTTTTCCGTTCAACATAGGTCTTAATTCATTATATCTTTGTTTCTGTTCAATATGCCAGAGCAAATCAATATCAAGATGCTTAGCAAGCCCGAAAATCTTAATTAGAGAGTAGGATATATCTCCATCAATAAGATTTTTAGTAATATTGAAAATAGACTCTGTGAATGTTTTGCCAATGAATATACGCGAATATTCTTCAAGCACTTCATCATCCAGACAATCGTTTTCTAACTCAATGTTACGTAGCCCGCATAGATCTAACAGTCGTATAGCAGCATCGGCAAGTTCTTCTTCTACTGTGTCTTTGATAAATTCCTCAAAGTCTTGCTTAAATCGACTTATTCGTAATTCTTCTGATATTGGAAGGGGGTTGCTTTGCCATTCTTTGAACAGCCCTATATCGGCATATTTATCTTTCCTGTCAGCTTCTACAGCTTCGGAAAGCTCTGTGATCACTAACATTAAGCAATGGTCATTACTTAATTCCTTATCATGAAAGCCATGATCATAAGCTATTCTATAGGCTTTGTCACGAAGTTCGTTTAAATTCATTATTTTATCAGTTTTACGCCAAATGGCTATTAATTAACTTTTCCTTTAATTTTATTGCGCGCATTGCACCGAAACGAGCCACTTGAAGCTGTTCTTCAAGAAACAACTTACGATATGGGTGTTGCTCAACAAAATGATATGAATAATTTCCATCATGAGTGACATATCTATGCCCATGAAGTGTTATATTCATGTCTTCATCGTATGTTATTATCCCTGTATAGGAAGCTTTTAATTCATCCAATTTATCATAAGCTTGTTGAAGTAAACAGGATGGAATACAATAATAGAAATACTTGATAATACCGTTTCCCTCATGTGAATGTGTTTTCTTGAAATCAGCTAAGAAATCAGACCAACTACGCTTGATCTCAATTTCTGTTAGATATCCTGCTTTTGATAAAACAAGCATATCGCATTCATGGAAGATATTTAATGACGCAGATAATCCGTTTACATTGAAAGCTATTATATTCCGGATAAAATTAAAGCTGTCATGTTTAGATAATGCTATTTCTATTTCGCACAATGTCCGTTTTGTATTCATATTTAATCTCCTTTCTCTTTAATCCGTTCTAATACATCCCTATTAGCTTCCAGTATTTCATCGAAAGAAGGGATAGGCATCCAAAAATCACAATAATAATAACCGTAATCTTCAAATTCAAAATCAGGCCTTGTACTCACTTTGGGAAGACAATCCGGAATTGGATCAAGGAATCCACTTACTATCGCTCCGTTTGATACCATTCTACAAAGAACAAGTTCACCAACTTCCGGTAATCGCTCCTCTACACTTATCCAAGGTGATTGCTTTGACTGCCAGTCTGCGCCAGCTTCAAACGCATTTTCCACCATCATCCTATTTATATCTACACCCGGATAATTCTTTTCGTAATATTTTTTCTCGGCTTCTTCTATTGGCTGTTTCATAATTAGATCCTTTCTTTTTTAAAATCGGAAAGCATTGGGATCAAGCCCAATATTTCCCAAAACGATTGCATTTTATTATTTCATCTAATTTCAATTGTTTCCGACGGAACTTATTTATAGCCCGTTTCTCAAACTTTCTTTTTTTAGAACTGCAATGCTTCTTATCCATTCGACATTGGTAACAATGACATATCCCAATGCCTGTATGTGATTCTTTCATATCTTCTTTGTTATTAGTTATCTTCCACTGTAACAGATTCTATCTTTTCGTGATTGGGGTTGCTGCCTTTCAACAAGTCATTTTTTACTCTGTCGGCAATCCGATCATTACTAACGGTATTTTTATCTTCGTAATCGTAGGATATGATTACGGTTATTTTTTTACTCTTCATAAATATTCCTTTCTTTTTGGTTTGTACAATTTTGAGTTAATAATTCCTTTTTACAAGCCTACATAATATATATAGGATTATTTTCATTTCTGTATAACCTTACAGTAATTCAAGGAATGAATGTTATTACAGCAGCTACATCCCAATTTTTATTATTCAATAGGGAAATATCTTCAGAAAATGGAAGCAAAAATCTTCCCTCTTTATCAAAGAGAAAATCGCATGCTTTCTCGACTTTTGTTCTGTCTTCATTAAAAGAATTAATACAGACTCCGTTTAAATCAGAATAATCACCTTCTACTATTGCATACTGCAAAGGTGCATCTATTGAATTATAAATTATCAATGTTTTCATATCTTCTCAGTTTTATTTTTTGCATCTCTTTTTATACGTAACAGAGTTCGAATACTCCCAAACGGAACAGGAATGACAGCTATAAGTATTACGGTGCCTAGCCAATGCCAGAAACTCTGAAAGATAAATTCTAATATTTCTATCATAACGACTTGAGTATTTATAATCGGTTAAATGGATAAAACCTATCATTATATGCTTTTACAAATTCACATTCTGTGATAATTTCGATATCAGTCATGCGGGGATTCTCAGAAACAAAATGTTCTGCCATCTCAAGAGTAGGGAAAGAACACACCTTGCAATACTTGCACTCCGAGGGAACAAGAATAAAGGCAGAGCCGGAGTTTACACCCAAAGGACCAGAAGCGCCGTTCGCATCACCCCCTAATTTATTAGGGATTTGAGAAAAGTCTGAAAAATCGTCCCGATTCATGCTGACAATTCCCCAGCAGCCAACTTCCCGAAATTCTTTAAATTCTTCAAGCGTGCCTTGGAAGCAACCGGATGCGACCGCTCTTTCATAATCTACCAGAAGAAGTTCGTTCTGCCGGTTCAGTATTTCACCCTCTGAATCTTGTTTGGCTATTATCTTCATATCTACTCTGTTATACGTTAATTGGTAATTTCATAAATCACATCCACATGGTTTTGCCATGTCTCCCAGTCGTATGACCGAATAACGGTTGTCGTTCAATAGCCTTCAATACTTCTCTGACTGTTATCTGATCCTCGTTCCACTTGAAAACAAGAACTCCGTAGTCTTCCAAAACACGAAAACATTCATCGAATCCTTTCTTGATTAGCCTTTGCCAATCTTCCGGAAGTTTGCCGTACTTTTGGGCCAACCAACTATTCTTACCAGCCTTTAAAAGGTGCGGTGGATCAAATACAACCAATTTAAATGATTCATCCAAGAATGGCATATCGGTAAAGTCAGATACAATGTCTGGATGAACTTTCAGACTCCGCCCATCACAGAGAGTATGTTCTTCATCTCTAATATCAGCAAACAGGACCAAAGGGTTTTCTTTATCGAACCAAAACATTCGGCTGCCACAACAGGCATCTAATATGATTTTTGTTTCACTCATTACTAATTCGATTTGAATTAAACTATGCTGTCACTTTTCTTAATTCTCGTAGTTTCCTGC